>JABAOH010071729.1_pt1 | contig 171795 bp, 166 predicted proteins | sample 7062181 | NCBI WGS metagenome assembly JABAOH01 (sample SAMN14538630, study PRJNA623070) | marine sediment metagenome | biome: marine biome [ENVO:00000428]; feature: marine pelagic biome [ENVO:01000023]; material: deep marine sediment [ENVO:00002113]; isolation source: pool of 5 deep marine...
ATCTGCGAAAGAGACGATGATCTACCTGCATGCGCGTCTGCAGGCGGCGGGCAGCGAACGGGCCGACACGATATTCCCGTTCGACGTCTGCGATCGCTTACGCGAGCAGTCCGAAGGTTGGCCGGGCCCCCTGAATCATTTTGCGCTGGAGGCGATCAAGCGGTCCTCCGGTTTCCCGATAAGCCTGGTCAATACCTACGCGCCGGCAGAAAATTCTGTGTCGAGCGATGAAGACCTGTCGGTGCCGGGCTCGCCAGGGGGTGCCCAGCGCCAGCCGCCCCGGCTCATCGTTTCGCGGGACGGCGAGGTCCTCCAGAGTTTCGCGTTCAAGGACAAAAAGGTGCTCATCGGCCGCTCGGATTTTGCCGACATCGTTATCGAGGACGATTTTGTCAGCAAACTACACGCCATGCTGCTCCTGTACACCGATGCACTGGTTTTGCTCGACTTCAATAGCGCTAACGGCACAACCGTCAATTCCGTCAAGGTACGCAAAACGATCCTGAAAGATGACGATGTCATTGCGCTCGGTCATCATCGGCTCAAGGTCGAGAACGCGCCGGAGATCAGCGACGACATGAAGGAATTGCTCAAATCCCCGGATACGCTGAAGATGAAGAACCTGATCGATATTCGTCGATCACGCGCGAAGCGTCGATTGAGGTCTGCGAAATAAGCATTCCCTGTTTGCCCGGACCAGCGCGGGTGGAAACTACGTATAGGAATCTGGCCCGGCTGCCCCCACGCCGTGGACAGGCCGGGTTGGAAGCAGAACAGGGGGGCAGCCATGAATCGCAAACAGCTGCTCGTAATCGTCATTATCCTGATGTTCTTACTGGCATTACTGCCGCTGGAGCCGGCGAAGGGCGGGGCCGGCTCAAGAGCGTATTTCGTATCTGCCGAAGATAATTTCTGTTTGATTGCCGAAACGCAGGGCGTCGTTCACTGCGTGATGGAAGATGACACGGCGCCGGAGTCGCTCGACTCCGTGTATTCCTGTGACAAACCCGGCCGTCGCGAGGCGGTAAGTTAACGCGTATTTCCTTTCCAGCCGGGCCCTCGAACAACACGCCCCGGGGTGGCGCCGGTATGCTCGCCGTCTTTAAGCACCTGCTCACCGTTCACGAATACATGCACCATGCCCGTCGCGTACTGGTGCGGTTCGGTAAAGGTCGCGTGATCCTGAATAGTGTCGGGATCGAATACCGCGATGTCGGCGAAATAGCCTTGCCTCAGTTCGCCGCGACGGTCGATTCGCAAATTATGCGCGGGTAACGCGGCCAGCTTGCGTATGGCTTCTTCCAGCGCGATCAACTTTTCGTCGCGGGTGTATTTGCCGAGCACACGGGCGAAGCTGCCATAGGCGCGCGGATGCGTACTGAAATTCAGGAATACGCCTTCGGGCGCCAGCGATGCCGCATCGGAATTGAAGCTGACCCAGGGCAAAGCTATCGCCTTGCGAACGACGTCTTCGGACTGCGTGAAATAAACTGTCGAAACTCTGCTGCCGTCCTCGATAATAAGATCCATTATTGTTTCCTGAGGCGACGTGCCGCGCATGGCGGCAACCTCCGCGACGGTCTTGCCCGTCAATGGTCTCAGTTCTTCGGACCTGAAGCCGACAAGCAAGATGTTATCTGGCGTACCCGCGCCTAGAAACATATTTTCCCATTCGCGAGATTCTTCGAGCATTTCTTTCGCAATGCGTTCGCGCAGCTGGGGATTCTTCATGCGTTCCAGCGACTTATCGAAGCCTCCTTCCTGGACCCAGGGTGGCATGCTGGCGTTGAGGCCGGTCGAGCCTGCCGGATAGGTGTATACGTCTGCCGTTATCTCCAGGCCTCCGGCGCGGGCCGCCTCGATCATCTCGACGGCCTGATCGAACAGGTGCCAGTTCTGCCGGCCCGAGGACTTGAAGTGATAGATTTCGGCACGAATGTTCGCCTCGCGAGCAATAGTGAGGAGTTCTTCAATCGCCTCGATCATGTTCGCGCCCTCGTCGCGCATGTGGGAGATGTATATCCCGTCATATTCGGCAGCGACTTTGGATAACTCGATCAGTTCTCCGGTGCTGGCGAAGCTACCGGGCGGGTAGATCAGCGACGAAGCGACACCCAGAGCGCCATCCTCCATCGCTTCGCGGACGAGCCCGCGCATTCGGTTCATTTCGTCGGGCGTCGCCGGCCGGTCCTCGAAGCCGACGACATACATGCGCGGCGTTGCAGCTCCGATGAATGAAGCGACGTTGGGAGACACGCCGCGGTCGACGAGGAACTCCAGATACTCGTCCAGTGTCGTCCATTCGACGTCGTACCTGATGCCGCCCTGGCGGCGGAGCAGTGCCGCTTTCATGCCCTCGTTGAGAGGGCCCATCGATGAGCCTTCGCCCATGACCTCGAGCGTAACACCCTGCCGAATATCGCTTTGCGACCGGCCATCCTCGATCAACGATTCATTCGCCCAGGACATCATGTTGATGAAGCCGGGTGCCACGGCGAGCCCCGTGACGTCAATTTCCATCGTTGCGCCCGCGTTGCCCAGTTCGCCGAGGGCTGCAATCTTGTCCTCATCAATTGCCACGTCGCCGACCCAGGGCGCGTCCCCGCTGCCGTCATAGATCGTGCCGCCGCGCAGGATCAGGTCATAAGACGCCGGTTGCGAGCACGCAGAAACTGAGGCCAGGATAAACAGTACGGCGATGAGATCGCGGAAATTGATTGTTCTCATGATTACCCCTCTGATTGGTCAGGCACATTATACTGGCGCTATGAAACCTAGCACGCTGAGAATTGGCTATCGTTATCGCCCGAATCGGCTGGCGACGGATTACGACGCCGTTGTGATCGGCTCCGGAATGGGTGGTCTGAGCTGCGCAGCGTTGCTGAGCGAACTCGGTTGGAAGGTCTGCGTGCTCGAGCAGCACTACACGGCCGGCGGTTATACGCACTCGTTTGAGCGTAACGGCTACGAATGGGATGTCGGCGTACATTACATTGGAGATGTCGGTACCCAGACGCGAACCAAAAAGATGTTCGACTTCCTGTCGGACGGAAACCTCAAGTGGGCGCCGATGGACGCCGAATACGACCGTTTCTATGTTGGCGACAAGGTCTTCACTGCGAAAGCCGGCCGTAAGGAGTTTCGCGACAATCTGCTGCGGCAGTTTCCCGACGAACAGGCGGCCATCGATCGCTACATACAACTGTTGAGCGACGTTGGCGGAGCTTTTTCGGCATTGGGCATGCAAAAGGTTATGAAGCCCTGGCAAAAGGCGCTGATCTCGCCGATTTCGAGCTGGCGGCAGCCGGAGCACCTGTATCGAAATACATACGAGGTACTGAGCGAACTCACCGAAAACCAGGATCTGATCGCAACGATATGCGGCCAGTGGGGCGACATGGGTCTGCCGCCGAAGCAGTCCGTATTCATGGTCCACGCGATGATCGTGAGACATTATCTCTATGGGGGCTATTACCCTGTTGGGGGCAGCTGGCAAATTGCGAAATGCATCATTCCGCAAATCCAGAAGTCCGGTGGCGAGGTATTTACCTACGCCAGGGTCAAGTCCGTATTACTTGATGACGGTAAAGTGTCCGGGGTCGAAATGGCCGATGGCCACCGAATCGAATGTAACTGCGTGATATCCGCTGCGGGTATCAGCAACACGCTGCACGGTCTGTTACCCGAAGAATCGGTACACGATGCGGGTTACGACCGGCGTGAAGCCACGGTTCGCCCCAGCATGGCACACCTTGGCGTGTATATCGGGCTGCAAGGCACGGCCGAAGAGCTCGGTCTGCCGAAAAGCAATTTCTGGATTTACCCTCATAATGACTACGACCGCGCGGTCGACGAATTCATGCGTGACATCCATGCGCCTTTTCCCGTCGTCTATATTTCTTTTCCCTCGGCAAAAGATCCTGACTACCTGAACCGGCACCCCGGCACCGCAACGGTCGAAATCGTCGCTCCGGCACCCTACGAATGGTTCGAGAGGTGGGCGGGCAGCACCTGGGGTAAGCGTGGAGAAGACTACGAGACATTCAAGGCCGAACTCGGTGAGCGGCTCATGGAGTATCTCTATGACAAGCTGCCGCAACTCAAGGGCAAGGTCGATTATTTCGAAGTCTCGACTCCGCAGTCGACCAACTGGTTTTCGGGCTACCAGTATGGCGAACTCTATGGGCTCGACCACACGGCCGAGCGCATGCGACAGGACTGGCTCGGTCCGCGTACGCCGCTGGACGGGCTCTGGTTAACGGGACAGGACACGCTGACCTGTGGGGTCACAGGAGCAATGATGTCAGGAATGCTGACGACGACCGCGATTATCGGCATGCGCAAGATGGCGCCGCTGATGAAGCGGATAATGGGCTAAACGCAGACGTCAGTGACACGGCCCGGCGCGGGCGGTTCCGGAATCTATTTGCTGAAGAGTTTCGCCGTATCGTACGGGTCGAATCCGAATGACTCGCCTTCGTCTGCTTGCGGCAGATCGGCCGCGTCGAAGGTTTTGGAATCGGGGGTATGTTCTTCGCCGTAAATATCCGGCAGCAACATGGTTTTTCCCGGTCCGAGGTCGACAAGTCGTCCCTTGTTTTTGCTGGCATCCATGCTCATCGGCACAAGTCTCCATTGGGTCCTTATGTATGACACGATTGACGGCGCCAAAAGGTTTCATGACCTTATGTAAAATTCTGTCAATGCGGGAAGCAAGGCCCGCCGTATCGGCGGGCCTCTTTTGTCATCGTCTTCAGCTGCCGGAGGCGGCTGCGGTTGCGTTCAGGTCGACTATGACCTCGTTTGCCGAGAAACAGTCACCTTCGACCGACTCACCAAAAATATCCACCACCTGTCCGGCTACCAGGTCGGAGGCTGCTCCCATAGTAACCTCGGACTCCGAGATATTGACGAGAAGAATATCCGCATCGTCCTGCAGGTTCACGCAGGTATCACCACCACCATCTGCAATCGTCAGGCCGAAATTCGGAGGTGTTGCATCCGTGTTGACCGGATCGGTGATCGTACCGCTCAACTGCTCGTCGGCCTCCGGCTCGATGAATACGAGCGCCGCCCGAATCAATTCAGGGTCCGCTCCTTCGGGGCGTACGCCCTCTACTTCAACGTCCGTGCCGAGTACTACGGCATCTGCACCAAGGGCGCCGTTTTCGTCGTAGTACTTTGTCGCAGTCTGCAGTTCGACGACAATGCTCGAGTCATCAATCTTTTGCAGCAGGAATTGATCGTCGGCCGGGTCGCTGACGACGTTGCCTTTGACCTGCTCGGCATTACCGCCAATTTCGAGGATGACTGCGTTGAGCAGTATTGATCCGTTGACCGTGTAGTTACCGATGACGACGACCGTGTCATTGGCCATCAGTGTCGAGAATTCGGTCGGTAGTCCCTCGTTATCGAAGATGCTGGTTTCCGTACCGGTCGCGACGTCGATGCAACTGGTCGGCGTTTCGATATCGCATAGCTCGAAACCCCCGTCGGAAATAACACTCACTGTACCTTCGACACGTGCAAGCCTGTCGGGCAATACGCCAAGGTCGCCGTCCATGAAGTTGGCTTTGACAATCGGCCGGAACTGGTAACGACCGCTTCTGCCAGCACCGACGAGATGAATAGCCTTGTTCGCTTCCATATCGATTTCAACAATCAGTGTCCGGCCGGGCAGGATCTCGATACCTCTCGGGTCGAGCAGATCGATCTTTCCATTTGCCGGTAGAGGCGGGTACTGGGGTGGGCCCCCGTCAATAGGAACGAGTTCAAGCTGATCGATGAGCAAGCGCAACTTTGTGTAAATACCGGGTTCAACTTCGCCAAAAACGATCGGCTCACTGAAATTGCTCAGGCTCAGAAGGTCGATCGGCTCTTCGCCCTGAAAAAGTACCTGCTGTCCGCTGACGCCGGCGCCACCGATCAGGATGGCTTCGACAACGTTCAGGTTGATTTCGCTGAAGTCGTCTGTGGCTCGATCGGTCAACAACAGGGCGACGGTGCCCGTTGTCGGTGTGGGTTCATCTATTTCGGGCGTGCTGCTTTCCGACCCGCCACCGCAACCATACATAGACAGTACGACGGCCAGGGCCGGCAAGGCAATCCTGGTAAACATTCTGGCTTTCATGATTACGCTCTCAAGTTGTTGTAATCGTTATTTCATCTACCAATTTATCACTGCGGCGCAACAGTGCAACTGTCGCCAAACGGCGACATTTACATAAGCTGTCACTTATTGGAGACATCTGGACGAGTTAAGAAAAACAGGCGAGAGTAGCCGTCAAAACACAGCGTGACACTAATGCGCGACCCAAAGGCAGCAGCACAAAAATTCTTGCAGAGCATTCTGAGCGATGAGCGAGGTCTCGGGCTTTTGCACGGGCCGGAAGACTCGGGCAAGTCTGCGCTGCTCGACGCATTTATATTGAATCTTCCCGGGAAAGTCGCTGTTGCCGACGTCGACGGCACGCGACTGCATGCGCAGCAATTCCTTTCGCGAATACTCGAGCAGTTCGGCTACGGCCTGGACCTCGATTCGGCAGATGACCTGCTCAAGATGCTCAAGGTCATAGTCTTACACCTCACGCGCTCGCACGAGGCGCCGATCCTCATTGTCCGAAACCTCGGTGCGATGTACCCGAGCTGCCTGGCCGTTCTGTGCAGCCTCGCCTCGCAGCGCGTACATCATCGTTATGCGCTGCGGATCGTGCTTGTCGGCGATCGACCATTTCATCGCATCATCGACTCACCCAAGATGGGTGCAATTGCCGAACGCCTGATCGGCAGATACGAGCTAAAGCCTGAAATCGGCACACGAGTTCCGGCCCTGATAGTGAGCCTGGATGGGCAGGTCATACAACAACTTGATCTTGCAGACTCGAAAGTATTGGTCGGTCGCTCGGACTTTTGCGACATTTACCTCGATGGTCACTGCATCAGCCGGCAGCATGCCTTGCTGATACGTGATCAGGATGCCCTGATTCTGTTCGATCTTCGCAGCAGGAACGGCACGTCTGTAAACTCGATCGAAGTGACGACGCGCGTACTGCACGACAGCGACGTCATTGCAATTGGCGACTATCGCCTCAAAGTCCTGTTGCCGGATGCCTATACGGCGGTCAATCTTCGCGCTGCGGAGACTGCAGATACGGCGCGGATGAAGCAGCTGGAGGATGCTCGACGCGAAAAGGTGAAGCGTGAGCTCGACGTGGCGAAGGGTGAATTGAGAAAAGCCTGAGCGGGCTTTGCTAAGCCACGGGGGATCACGCTGTTTATTGACCCGCGCACGGCTATCCGCACACGTACAATCGACCCGCGCGGCTGGTTCCTGCAGGGCTGGCAGCTAACGCCGATCCAGGGCTGCTTCGATCTCAGCGACCTGTTCGGCCGTTACCGGCTGGAATTCCCCAAGCGTGCACTGCATGCCCATGCCCCAATTCGGGCCCCAGTACCACGGCCAGCGCCGGTACCAGGGGAAGTCGAACCATTCACCGACCATGAAATGGTCACCGTCACACATTCTTGTAGCCGTGAATTGCCTGACGACCAGTACGTCGCCCCAGCGCAGATCCGTGCAGCGAGTGCGGAGTGTGTTGATCCACAGCTTGTCGCGACGCCCTTTGAAGAGGATTCGCTTGTCATCCAGGGCGCGGAAATTACGATAGTCGGCTTCGCTCAGGCACCGTTTGGTCTCACCGTATTCTGCCGGATCGAGTTCGACGGCCAGAATTGCGTTGATATCTGCCTCGATAGCCTCTTGCCGGCTCTCGACTTCGGGAGAGGCCGCGCAACCGGCTGACAGCAACAACGAGGCGCCAAGTACATAAATGGCTTTTCGCATATCGCTCATTGCTGACTCCTGTCCGTCTAGCTATATAACGCTAGCACCCGGGACTCGGTTGACATATAAGGACTATGTGCAGAAATACGCGGCGACTAGTTGATAAATGACGGCGAGGCCATACATAGAATATGGGGTTTAATTACAATCCACACCGCAGCCGCAACCTCTATGAGCCCGGCAGCGAAAAGCCATTTAAAATTTCACGCAGCAAGATCGACCGTTATGTCGAGTGCCCGCGATGTTTTTACATCGATCGCCGCCTCGGGACGGATCGCCCGCCCGGATTCCCGTTTAATATCAACAGTGCGGTCGACTCACTGCTGAAGACGGAGTTTGACGCACATCGCGCAGCAGGAACGCGGCATCCCCTGCAATCGTCTTATGGTCTTGACGCGGTACCGGCATCGCATCCTGAAATCGACGCCTGGCGTGAAAATTTCAAAGGTGTGCAATATCACCACCGGCCGACCAACCTGATCATCACGGGTGCGATCGATGATCTCTGGATTGACAAGACCGGCAAGTACATCGTGGTTGACTACAAAGCCACTGCCAAGAAAGAGCCGGTGACTTCCATGGAAGCCGCCTGGATGAGTGGTTACAAACGGCAGATGGAGATCTATCAGTGGCTGTTGCGGCGTAACGGGCTCGATGTAGCCGAAACCGGTTATTTCGTCTACTGCACGGGACGCCGCGATGCGGAAGCCTTTGATGCAAGAATCGATTTCGATATTCATTTGATCCCATATGAAGGCGACGACAGTTGGGTCGAGCAGACAATTCTCGATCTGCATGCGTGTCTGAATCAGGATGAGGTTCCGGATTCCGGGGGCGACTGTGACTATTGTGCGTATGTGACCGCCGTCGACACTGTGACGCACGGGAGGTAATGCGATGCGATACCGCCATCTTGGAAAATCCGGACTCCAGGTCAGTGAACTGTCATTCGGTTCATGGCTGACATTCAGTGATGCCACTGCGCTGGATAAAACCGTTGAAATGATGGCGGCCGCATACGATGCCGGCGTTAACTTTTTCGATAACGCCGAGGCTTACGCGCATGGTCGATCCGAGGAAATCATGGGAGAAGCATTGCGGCGCCTGGGATGGCGGCGTGGCAGTTACCTGGTATCGACCAAGTTATTTTGGGGCCTGAACGAGGGCCCGAATGAACGGAATACGCTCAACCGAAAATACCTGCTCGAAGGTATCGACGGCTCGCTGCAACGGCTCGAATTGGATTACGTCGATCTGCTTTTTTGTCACCGGGCGGATCCGACGACCCCGATTGAAGAGACCGTTTGGGCGATGCACAACATCATCGAGCGAGGCAAGGCGCTCTATTGGGGCACTTCCGAGTGGGAGGCGCAGGATATTCTGACGGCCATCGACGTCGCAGAGCGACACCATCTGCATAAACCCGTCGCAGAGCAGCCTATTTACAATCTCCTTGCGCAGCACCGCTTCGCACCCGAGTACGATGCCGTTTATCGGGAACGCGGGTACGGCTCGACTACCTGGAGCCCGCTGGCGTCAGGGCTATTGACCGGAAAATACAATCACGGTGTCCCGGAGGGCAGCCGCGGCGCCAAGCACAGTTATGACTGGCTGGATGAAATGTTCTCCGATAAGGAAAGTCTGGCGAAGGTCGCAGCGCTGGATCCACTGGCTCGTGAAATGGGCGCTACGCCGGCCCAGTTCGCACTCGCCTGGTGCCTGCAGAATCCGAATGTCAGCACGGTGCTGACCGGCGCGAGCCGCGTGGAGCAGGTCCACGAGAATATGCAATCGCTACAATTTGTTGACCAGTTTACGCCGGAGCTGATGGCGGCGATCGGCCAGATCGTCTCCTAAAAAAAAGCGCCCTGTGGCAAGGCCACAGGGCGCCCGGACACGAGTTTTACCGGCCGAAGTAGAAACGGCCGCCGATGCCGTAAACGGACACGTCATCTCCCCAGCTGCCACTCAGGCCGAGAGCGATCGTGTCGCTCAGGTCGAAGAGGAAGCCGATACCGATCGCTGTTTCGCCGCTGCCGGCGCCAATGTCCACATAGGCCAGGCTTGCGTTGAATTCCAGGTCGTCGCTCGCCGCGAACCGAAGTCCGGCGCTGATACCGAAGCCGTCTTCGTCGGCATCGACAGGACCGGCATTGATTTCAGCTTTTTCATAAGAGACGCGGCCAACGAAATCGACCGCGTCCGACATGGCCGTGTTGTAACCGACGCCAATGCTGTACGAGTTGGCGTCCAGGCCAAAGTCGAAATCGGCCGACATAAAGCTCGCGAATGCGTGCACATTGTCGGTGATTGTCACTGAGCCGCCGAGGCTGAAACCATCGCCGTCGAGATTGACGTTGTCGATGTCCATGCGCCCGTAACCCAGGTCGAGATAGTCGTAGTCGAACCCTTCTGCATGCGCACTCGTAGCTAGTGCGAGCAGCAGCAGAGCTGTTGTCGTGCGTAACATGATGCTCCCCTTCGAGGAAATGCCCAAGATTCGCGAATCGTAACGCCGGCGACAAAGATAATTGCGCACCACGTCACATATCCGGTACACCCTCAATTATTGTAAAACGCTCGAAAACCGCAACACCGATCGGTAGTATGTGGCGCCTTTGAGAAGCATCTCATCCGCAGGGGAATAATAATGATTCGAGCGTCTTTCGGTTATGTTTGCGTAACCATTGTGCTGGCCGCCTTGACGGCATGTGAACGTGCCGGCGAGCCTGTCGAAGAAGCGGTTACCGATACCGCAGCAGAGCTGAATGAGCTCTACCACGAGTACGACGAGGAGTTGCTGGCGCTGAATCCGGTATTTGCCACGTTCCGCGGAGATCACCGCTTCAATGATCAGTGGTTTCCGCATGATCCATTGACGGACGATTATGCGGCAAAAATGCTCGATCTAAACAAGCGATATCTCGATCGTCTGAACGGCATCGATCCTTCCGAACTCGGCGTTCAGGATCGCCTGAACTACGACATGTTCAGGTACGATCGTGAGAACGCGATTGAGCGCAGCAACCTGGGTTACAACGAATTCGAATCTCTGACGCCCGTCAGTCAGTTCTTCAGTGTTCCCAATTTCATGGTAATGATGGGCACCGGCGCGACCGGCCAGCCATTCAATACCGTCAAGGACTACGATGACTGGATCAAGAGGTCCGGTGGTTTCGCGCCGCACGTGGATCTCTCCATTTCGAAGATGCGCGAAGGCGTGGAACTCGGCGTTGTTCAACCGAGAGTCCTGATGGAAAAGACGCTGCCGCAGCTTGCGGCGCAGGTCGTCGATGAGCCCGAGCAGAGTGACTTCTGGCAGCCTGTCACTCGCATGCCGGACAGCTTCACAGACGAGGATCGCGCCCGGATCGAGGCGGCGTATCGCGAGCATATCAGCAACGTCCTCGTTCCCGCCTATACCAAGCTTCACGACTACATTCAGAACGAGTACATGCAGCATACGCGTGACACGGTAGGCCAGAGCGAAGTGCCCGGAGGCAAAGAGTATTACGCCTTCGTCGTTCGCGAGACCACGACAACCGACTACACGCCGGAAGAGATTCACGAGATTGGAAAACGGGAGGCTGAGCGTCTGTACGCCGAAATGGAGAAGGTCAAGAAAGAGGTCGGCTTCGAGGGCGACACGCAGGCATTCTTCGAGCATCTCAGGACCGATCCCAGCTACTACTACGATGACCCACAGGAGCTGCTCGACGATTACGACGCGCTGCGCAACAAAATCAATCCATTGCTCGACAAGCTTTTCGACGTAAAAGCGAAGACAGACTATGTGGTCAAGGCTGTCGAGGAGTTTCGTGCGCCGTCGATGGCCGCTGCTCAGTACTTCCCCGGCACGCCGGACGGCACGCGTCCGGGCATTTTTTACGTGAATACCTACGATCTTGCCGCGAGGCCGAACTACGTGATGGAGGCCCTGTCGTTACACGAGGCTGCGCCGGGGCACCACTTCCAGATTTCTATCAACCAGGAAGTCGAGGACCTGCCGGCGTTTCGCCGATTCGGCGGCTACACGGCATATGTCGAAGGGTGGGGCCTGTATGCCGAGTCACTTGGAAGGGAACTCGGCTTGTACGTGGATCCGATGCAGTATTTCGGCGCGCTGCACTTCGATATCTGGCGGGCGAACCGCCTCGTCGTGGATACAGGCATGCATGCGCTGGGGTGGACCCGTGAAGAGGCCATTGACTGGATGAAGTCCAATCAGCCGATTACGCAAACCGATGTCGTCGCCGAAGTCGAGCGCTACATCGCAATCCCGTCGCAGGCACTCGCATACAAGATCGGCCAGCTCAAGATTCGGGAAATTCGGACCAGCGCCGAAGCGGCGCTCGGCGAAAAGTTCGACGTTCGTGAGTTTCACAATCAGGTACTTACGACCGGTTCGCTGCCCCTTGTGGTCCTCGAAGCCAAGATTGATCGCTGGGTCGAATCGCAGCTGAACTAAACGCGGGTCGGAATGTACGTAGTTCGCTAAGGCGTTGAGAGGCCTATAGTAATAAGGCGTCCGGTTCCTTCCGGAGCCGGCAAGGAGGCGCCCATGAGCAGCTCTTTGCTCCAGAATCTTGCGGGTATAGGCATGTTGGCGGTAGCCATCGCGCTTTTTCTCGCCTTTCGACGTTATCTGGCCCGAAGCTCGGAGCGACGCATGCTTGGCATGCTCAAGTCCTCAGGCCTGGATCCGACAATAGCGGCCAGTGGCGACATCGAAACAATAATGGCCGAGGTCCGGGATCGCTGCAGGCACTGCGCGTCTGAATCCGTTTGCGAGCGATGGCTCAAAGGCGAGGAAGAAGGCACGAATGCTTTCTGCCCCAATCATCGAGTATTCGAGATACTCGGCAAATACAGCGGTGCCAGCTAGTCTGCTGACTTAATGCGCTTGCGCAATAATGGCTGGCTCAACGTGCGGAAGGTGATGTTCACACTCTTCCGTAAGATGCTCTGCGTTTCTGATCCAGTTGCAGGTCTCGCACGTGCAGGTCGTCTCGTCGTGGTGTAGCTCGCTATAAAGCGATTCGACAAGCTTTATGCCTTCGCGCAGGGAAGCGGCGAGGGCTTCAATCGGCATTTCTTCAAATTTTCTGAAATCCTGGAAGCAGGTCTCCCAGCAGCAATTTTCGCCTTCACAGTGATTGCATCGTTCTCCGGTAGCTTCAAACAGGTTTTTGTGCTGGTAGTTGTGCTCTTCGATGAGGTTTTTGATCAGTAGACGGGGGTAGGTAAGCGCTTCTATGAGCTGTTGCCGCATGACTTTCTCCTGCTCCGTGCAATGCCTGGGACTTGTCACATTCTCATCAACAACCTAGCGCCTTTTCTGGCTGATGTCCATTGCGCCGAATGCGTAATAAATCGGCCTGTTCCGAGTTCGCGGTCGAGGCCGCGACTTGCAACACAGTATTCCCGGGCTCAATGCATTAAATAAGGAGTATTGCCCTGGCAGGCTAGGCTTCTCGCAGGTGCCTGTTTTACATAATGGAATTCGCGATGCGACGGATTGGCATTCTTCTTCTGGCGGGACTCCTGGCTGCAGGTTGCTCGACGACGGCACCCCCCGTGGAACCGGTCGTCCACGATCCGGAGCCGGTCGTAATCGAGCCCCCGATCGACGAGGTCCGGGCCGCGCCCCTGGCAAGAACTCCATTGCCGCGCCGTTTGCCGCCCGTCGCGATCGTCCTCTCCAGTCGGCAGCCCGCCTATGCGGAAGTAGCGGACGAACTGACGCGGCACTTCGACCGCTATCGCATCTACGACCTCAGCGAAACGGATGCCGTGCCCGTTTCCGTTTTGCGCCGCATCAATGACTCGACCCCCGGCGCCGTTGTAGCCATCGGGTTGCGGGCAGCACGGTCGTCCGTTGCGATGGCCGAGCGGCCCGTTGTTTTCAGCCAGGTATTCAACCACCAGGACCATGGGCTTTTGACTGCGAACAGTCGTGGTATCGCTGTACTTCCGCCCCTCGACGCACAGCTCGCCGCATGGAAGAGACTGGATCCGACGATTGCCCGTATCGGGATCATCGTCGGCGAGGGTCACGACGACCTGCTCACCGAGGCCGAGGTCGCGGCCGAGCGTCACGGGGTTGAACTTCGCGTGAAGATAACCCGCTCTGATCAGGAAACGCTGTACTTCTTTCGCCGCATGATCCGCGATATCGACGGCTTCTGGCTGTTTCCTGACAATCGAATTTTGAGCGCCCGCGTGTTGCAGCAAATGCTCGAGGACGCGAAACGGCAGCAGGTACCGGTGAACGTCCCGAGCGAGTCGATGCTGTCGCTTGGTGCGGTGGTCAGCATGACATCACTTGCCTCTGATATTGCAAAGACGATCGTAGAGGTTGTGCGTGAGATTCAGGCCGGCAATATCGCGCGCATTCCTCCGATCACACAGCTGTCCGAACTCCGCATTACGACCAACGACACGGTTCAGGTGGTCCGGCGATGAAAGCCGTCGCCGAAAAACTGTGGCAAGCGATGGTACCCGCACGCCAGTGGGCGATGAGTTTTTTCGATCGAAATGCCAACGGCAGCGCAAAGCGAGTTCTCGTCAACGAGATTCTATCCATCCAGGTTTTGAGTGCGGCGGTATTCGGCGGGCTCGCGATCGCGTCCCTTTACTGGGGCGGTCAATGGGTACTGCAGGATAATTACAGCCGCTGGGCTTTGCAGTGGACGGAAGAGCTCAATGAACTCGCATCACCACTATATCTGTCAGATGACAGTGAAGCGCTTTACAGGCTGGAGAGCTTTGTCGATCGTTACCCGGAAATCGAGCGGGTGTCTTACTTTGGCAAGGATGGGGCGGCTCTATTCTCGGTCGATGCCCGCGATGATATTAGTCCCGAGAAAAGCCTGTCCGAAAAACAACTGGAGGCAGCGATAGGGGTCATCGGCCAATCACAGCCGTACCTGATGCACAGCGATCTGCTCAATCCGCGCCAGTTCGAGATTCTTGCACCTGTGTGGACAGAAATGATGCCCGAAGCCTCGTTGTTTGGCTTCGATCCGGAAGAGAACAGCCTGGAACATAAAACGGAGCTGCTGGGATTTGTCGGCCTTCATCTCGACTTCGCCCTGTTTCACGACCGGCTGCTGGCCAATATCAAGGGTGCGATTCTGATTCTGCTGGTGCTGCTATTTATGTTCGCGTTCTGGGGCAGGCGAGCATTGCGGCGCGCACTGGCCTCGATTTCAGATTTGCAGGCGCCGATCAAAGAGCTCGCCAAAGGCAACCTTGGTGTCAAGTTCAATCCGGCAGAGCATCGGGAAATTTCCGACATCGTCGAAGCGCTGGAGGTGACCGCAACGGCGCTCAGCGAGCGCGATGCCAAACTTCTGGAGATGGCCAACCACGATAGCCTGACCGGGCTATTCAACCGACGGCGCTTCACCGAGGAGTTGAAAAAGGAAATCATCAGCGTCATGCGCAAGGGCCACACGAGCGCCTTGCTTTTCGTGGACCTGGACCAGTTCAAATATATTAACGATGCGTGCGGCCATCCGGCGGGCGACAGGTTGATCCGCAAGGTAGCGGACGAATTGCTTCGAAGCGTCCGGCGGGACGATGTTGTGGCTCGATTCGGTGGCGACGAATTCGCAGTTCTTGTGCGGAGGACGGACATACGCGGCGCGCAGTCGTCGGCCGACACAATACTCGCCAATATGCGGCGCATGGCGCATATCGAGGACGAGCATGTGTTTCATGTCCATTGCAGCATCGGCATCGCGATGATGACCGGAAACAACCTGCACTACGACGAACTCATCAACCAGGCCGACATTGCATGCCGGGACGCAAAAGAAGCGGGACGCAACCGGCTTGCGCTTTATGAGCGATCCGGTGACAAGGAGTCGCGGGATACTGCGGACGTCGGCTGGGTCAACCGCCTGCGCAATGCACTGGATAAGGACGACTTTGAGCTGCGGTTCCAACCCATTAACAATGTTCATTCAGGCGAAACGACGCATCACGAGGTGCTTATCCGGCTGCGCACAGAAGATGGAAAGCTGGTATCGCCAGACGCGTTCCTGCCATCAGCGATGCGTTTCGGCCTGATGTCCGAAATCGATTTCTGGATGATCGAGCAAGCGGCCCAAGCATACAAAGAGTTTTCGGACCCTATGCGTAATTTGCGGCTCTCCATCAATTTGTCGGCGAATGCGTTTGAGGACGATCAGCTCGTCCACCACGTCAGAAAGTCGTTTAACAAACACCAGGTCAATCCCTGCGACATTATTCTCGAAATCACGGAAAGTCTGGCAATTCGACGGCCTGTGCATGTGGATCAACAAATCGCAGAGCTGCGCGAAATGGGCTGCCAGTTTGCCCTGGATGACTTCGGTACGGGCTACAGTTCATTCGGCTATTTGCAGAAGATTCAGTTCGACTACATCAAAATAGACGGATCGTTCGTCGAGGATATTCTCGAAAATCCGGTCGATCAGAAAATGATCAGGCTGATCGCGGAAATCGGGCACGAGGCGGGGATGAAGACGATTGCCGAGTATGTACAAAATGCCGAGTCACTTGCTTTGCTGGAGGAGCTCGGTGTCGATCTGGCGCAAGGCTATTTCGTCGGCAAACCCACGAAGGTCCCGCAGTTCAAGTCAACGCCCATTTCCCTCGGCTATCATCGTCTCAAGCGAACGATTTCCTGACCGCAACTTCACCGACAGTTTCCTGACAACCTGCGGAGCCGACGAGCATATCCGGTCGGCCTGGAATCATAATCTGACCACGCGCGGCTGCGATCTTTCGCCGCTATTCCTGTTCATCCCCGGTTAAGAAATATTTCAGGATTGGTTAATGGATGCAGGGCTAATCTGGCTGCGAGTAATAAGGGAATGTGCGTGAGGAGACGATCATGGACATCATCTACGCCGCAGAGAAAACCAGCATTGCCACGCTGTTGAGTGAGCATACGTCCAGCCGCATTGAGCCGGAGGACATTTCGATCACCGAGAATCCCAATGAGACCGGGAGTTTCTTCATAGGCTGGCAGTTTGAGAATTATGTCTTGTCACCGAACGGGGAAATCGAAGACAAGATACTCGAGTTGCTGGACTAGCCGAAGAGATTGCCCAGGCTTCGGAAGGCGCCTGGATCGGTCAGGGCGACGAATAGTACGCCGCTTAATGCACCGCAGAGATGTGCATCGTGATTGATACGGTCGTTCGAATTTTCGGCCGCCCACCAGGAATACCAGACATATCCGACTGCGAAAAGCGCAGCCGGGATCGGGATTGGGAATGGAATGATCATCAACGTGGCGGTCGGGAAATACACAATGTACGCAAATAACACCGCGGAAATTGCTCCTGAAGCGCCGAGTGATGCGTACTCGGCGTGATTGCGATGCTTGACGTACGTGCAGGTATGGCTCACAACGAGACCGAGAAAATACAGCGCGACAAACTTCGGTGTGCCGATGAACCGTTCCATCGGAAACGCGAAGAAATAGAACGTGAACATGTTGAACAGCAGGTGACCGATGTCGGCATGAATGAAGCCGCTCATGATCATCGTGTCGTATTCCTTGTTACGCAGAAAGTAGTAAGGGCGGAACAGGAATTTGTGTATGACTGCCGGCATGCGAAAGAGGCCGAGCAGGCTGATTGCAATGGTCAGGGCCATGATTGCAGGTGCGCCGATATGCTGCATAATGGCAGCCTATTGCATGGAGACGACATTGGCTACGTTGACAAGAACGATTCTTCTCATGGCGCTGCTCATGGCGCCGCCGGCCCATGCCGGAGACGTCGAGGACCTCACGGCAATGCTGCGCGATTTCCTGGCGACAGTCGACGAACGGGACACGCACGAGCGCTTCTGGGCCGAAGACCTGATTTACACGTCGTCGAGCGGTACCCGCTTCGACAAGGCGGCGATAATGAGCGGCTTTGAGGGCGCCCAGGGCACGGCGGGCGAACCGGAGGTTGTCTACTCGGCCGACGATATTCAGATCAATGTTTACGGAGACGCTGCTGTCGTTGCGTTCAAGCTTGTCGCAACACCGGCCGACGGTTCGGCTGAGCAGTTCTACCTCAACACAGGCACGTTCTTAAGACGGGACGGCCGCTGGCAGGCGGTCGCCTGGCAGGCAACCAGGGTGCCGGACGCGGATTAGGGCTACCAGTCTTTCAAAGGCCAGTCAGACGGCGAGAGCGGCGGCCAGGGCAGCTCCGCATCCTCAATTCGCTGCGCAAAATCGGGGGTGGCCTCGAGATCGAATGGCGCGCCGCACCTGCAAGTATGGATTGTCCTGACCAGCGCAAGATAGCCGAAGGGCGCCGAGTCGGTTTCGGCGGCGATCTCGTTGGCGCGTTCTCGCTCGCCCATTCGGGCTAAAATCGTGATGAAAAAGTTATTACGATCCACCAGTGGCTCAAGCTGATCCAGAAGCGCTTTCGCCGTGACATCGTCTCCCTGCGCCGCGGCAAGTTGAAGCAACCTCGTCAGCCGACCTTGCTCACTGCGAAATTCCCGCTCAATGTACGTCTTGGCTTCCTCGAAGCGTCCGGAGCCGATAAGGGAATCGACCAGGTTCCACTTCATGATGCGGTGTTCCGTCGTCTCGGAACCCCGCCTGGACGTCTCGATGGACGATTCAAAATCGCCGAGCCACTGGCTGGCGACTGACGAAATCATCCAGCCCGAAAACGAAAGAGGATCACACTCGATCTGTCGCTGGCCCAATCGACGCACGTCGGCTGCTTTACCAAACGGGCTCGTGATGATTTCGGGCCAGTTCGGCTGATAGCAACTGTTCTGCTCAACGATTTTCTCAAACCTGGACTGCAGCCCGCGCCATCTTCCGGTGATGAAGTCCTGGTCATAGGCATTCGCATTACGCCGACTCTCATCGGGCGCATACCGGATCGCCTCGCCCAGGTCTTTCTCGAGGCTTGCCATTGCGGCATTCAGTTCGTCCTCCGACAAACCAACCCCTTCATCTACACCCTCACCCATCAAAAGGTGGGTGAAATAATCGGCGTGATAGCTGTAACTGTCCGAAAACTCCGGCGCCAGCGCCATGGTCTTTTCGAACCATTCATTGGCGGCGAGCAATATCTCCTGCGACTGTCGGGCGCCATGTGCGTCCAGGAACAGGGCAACGCCTTTCTGAAACGCGACGTAGGCCTCCGGGTCCTGCAGGCCAACCGAGCGCATCTTCTGCAGTTGCTCGTCGTCAAGTACGACATCCAGCGCCGTCGCGATCTTCTCCGCGATATCCGTCTGTACTCCGAACGCGTCACTTGTATCGTGGTCGTAGGTCTCCGACCACAGGTGAAAGCCGTCATTCGCGCGAATCAACTGTGCAGTAACCCGCAGGCGATCTCCCGACCGCCTGACGGAGCCTTCGACGATGTGTGCGACGCCGAGTGTCGCCGCGATCTCGGGGATCGGGATGTCCCGGCCTTTGAAATGAAAGGCGGACGTGCGGGCTGTTACGAGCAATTCGGGCAAGCGGGTCAGCGAATTCAGGATTTCCTCGGTCAGGCCGTCGGCAAAGAACTCGTCGTCGGGCCCTCTACTCATCGAGACGAATGGCAGCACGGCGACGGACTTGTCCGTCGAAACAGCAACGTCGGGTGCGTCGTGACGAAGGGCGAACTTGTCGACGAGCAGGAACGCAACGGCGGCCGCCAGCACGATCATGATCGTCCGATTCAGCTTACGGCCGGTTTGCGCGGTAATGGATTTTTCGCGATCAACCTCGTGTTCCCGTTTGAGGCCGTCGGGCGTCATTTCGTATGCCCAGGCGAAGATAACCGCGAATGGAAAACCGACCGCGATGGCGAGGAGAAACACCTGCATGACCCAGTCGGGTGCCGACGTGCTCTCGAGCACGAGCTCCACTACCTGCAGCACGAGCCAGCCAGCCGCCAGGTAGGCAAGCGCCACGCGGAATACATTGCGGCGTTTCAGTTCCTCGAACAGCCCACTCACGTCGCGTCGTCCATCAGGGGCCAGTCCACCAACGTCTTCGGTGGCCAGGGCAGTTCGGCGTCATCGAGCAGCCTGGCGAAATTCGGCGTGTACTCGAGGTCGAACGGGGCGCCACACTGGCAGTCGAGTGGCAGCACCATCAGGATCAGGTGCCCGAGCGGTCGTGCGTCCGCCTCGGCCGCCAGGCGATTAGCCTGATTCCGTTGCCCCGATAAACTGTAAAGTGAAACCATCCCCGATGGTTGCTGTTGGAAAACCTCCGTTTCCAGAAGTTCGGCAATCAGCGACCGAGCTTCGTCGCCGTCACCCCTGGCTGCGGCAATTCTCGTGCGCAAATCGAGGAGCATATTCTCGTCCGGCATGCCACGATCCGCGATCGCCTCAGCCGCATCCAGGTCGCCGGCCAGGATATGCACTTTTGCGAGCTCATAACGAATGGCCTCGTGCGGCAATACGTCGAGACCCTTGAGGGCCGCCTCGACCGCCGCCTCGTTGTCACCGAGCCAGGTAAGGCTTTGAACCTGGGCTCGCCATCCGCTGAAATTGAGCGGGTCGCACTCGATTCTGCGCAATGCAAGGTCAAGGAATTGTTGCTCATAGCCATAAGTGACCGACGCCATGTCATCCCATGAGGGCGAGTTGCAGGTTCGGGCACGGGCTATTTCATCGAGCAGCCCGGTGATCCCGCGCCAGTCGCCAAGTATGATTTTCTTGTCGAACCGTGCCGAGAGACCGGTTACCTCATCAGGGGCATACCTGATGGCATTGTCCATATCGGAGGTGAAATCCGCGAGAGCCTTTTTCAGGTCTTCTTCGCTGATCTGATGACCTGCACTGGCTTCCATTAGAATGTGTGCGGCCAGGTCGCTGTGAATCCAGTGTGCGGCGGCATTTTCCGAATACAGCGCGAGAGACGTTTCGAGCCACTTATTCGCCTCGCGCAATTCGTCGGTCACCGACCAGCTGGTATGTGCCTGCAAGTACAGGTCATATCCTCTCTGCCACGCAACGAACGCCTCGGGGTCGCGGATGCCGAATGACCGCATCAGTTCGAGCTGTTCTTCATCGAGCACGACATCGAGCGCCGTCGCGATTTTCTCTGCAATATCGGTCTGTACGCCAAACGTGTCATTCGTGTCGTGATCGTAGGTTTCGGACCAAAGATGAAAGCCGTCCGCCGCGCGAATCAGCTGTGCCGTCACGCGCATCTGATCACCGGAACGGCGCACCGAGCCCTCGACGACATGGGCAACACCGAGCGTCGCCGCGATTTCCGGTATCGGGATGTCTTTGCCCTTGAAGTGAAAGGCCGAGGTTCGGGCCGTGATGAGCAACTCGGGTACACGGGTCAGGGAATTCAGGATTTCTTCGGTCAGGCCATCGGCAAAATATTCGTCGTCGGGCCCGCTGCTCATGGCGACGAACGGCAGCACTGCCACGGACAAGTCGGTCCCGGCCGATTGCGGAGGCATGTCGTCACGCAAAACAAACTTGTCGACGAGCAGGAAGGCAACCGCAGCTACCAGGACGGCGGTTATGGTTCGATTGAGCTTGCGACCCGTTTCCCGGGTGATGGATTTCTCCCGGTCCACTTCGTGCTCGCGCTTTATGCCCTCTGGCGTCAGCTCGAAGGCCCAGGCAAAGAAGACGGCGAGCGGGAAGCCGATGACAAGAAACAACATCAGGACCTGCATGACCCAGGCGGGCGCAGATGTGTAGCCGAGCACGATATCGGAGATCTGCACGATCAGCCAGGCTAACGCAAGGTAAGCGAGCGCCACGCGAAATACGTTGCGCCGTTTAAGCTCCTGGAACAGCTGGCTCAAGAGACCCCCAACACCGTCTTTGTCGGATGCTCAAGATAGCAGAAATCGGGGTTGCAAAATACGCACCGGCCCCTGCAGAAGATGCTGCAGGGGCCAATGTGACCTTACATATTGACCATCAGTTTTGCGAAGTAGGAGTCCGAATCCCAGCTTGCTGCGAGCTGCCGGTCGTATTCGAGTCTCAGCATCCAGTTCTTACCGCTGAGAAACTCTATACCTGTGGCGATCGTTACGAAGTTGTGGTCCAGTGGCAATACCTGCGTAAAGTTGGGAACGGTGTCCGGAGCACCGGCCAGCCGTGCGGAGATTTCGGTCGCCGTGCCCGTATGCAAATGCGTGTACGCGGCACGAAGGAACGGTCGATAAATCATGTCCCCGTCAGACGGGATGTCACCGCCAAACAGCAGATCGAGTCTCGACGTCACGAATGTGTCGTTGGTGCTCTTGACGGACAGGGCTGCCGGTCCGGCGCCGAGTTCGTCAAACGCGTCTCCGCTGATTTCCGTCCAGCCCAGGTCGATACCAGGCCTGAAGTACCAGGTATCGCGCTCGATGCTGTAGCCGTATCCGGCGTGCAATGAAACGGCCCGAATGTCACGGTAGCCGGCACCGTAATTGCCGTCCTGCGGCAGGTCGATGACGCGGCGGGTTTCGAAGTCGCCTTCACCCATGGTCATGGAAATGTCGACAGCATGTTTTCCGTAACGGCCTTTGAGGATTCCGCCGATCTGGACCTGGTAGCCATCGCGCTCTGCGAAGTCGCGAACGTTATAGTCGGTTTTCTCGAATCCAACGGCGAGACCGCCGTGCCAATTCGAAGTAAGCGCGCGTTGCACTCCGATATTCACGAGACTGGAGTAGTCACTTCCGCCGGGACCGCCATCGCTGGCTTCATACACGATGTCGCGATTGGAAACGCGCATCCAGGTGCATTCGCCCTCGCGCGAGTACCGAAGATCGCCTTCGCGTACCGGACAACTATGCAGCGATTGCTCGAAATCGAGATTCGAGAACAGCCGCGACAGCTGATTCGCCGTATAAATATGCGGACTCATCATGTCGTAAGCGGCACTGAGCATCCGTACGTCCGGAATTGCAACGATCGACGCGGTCAGGGGCTCCATCATCGGTGTGCCACCCGCCAACTGGATGTTGTTGATGTGCTGACCGAGTGCGGCCTGATTATTTGTGAGGCCCGCCGGGGCAAAGTCGATGGCGTATAGGAGCGAGTAGTCGATCGGACTCGTGCCGACGAGTTCATATCCGATGACTGCAGACGGTGCTACAGCGAGATCGAGACCGAACTCGTTGATGCCGCCCGCGCTCGAGATAAGCACCAGTTCATGCTCTCCAGGCATCACCTTGCCGGTGTCCATGAGGACCAGGGCAAGCGAGCCATCGAACCACGAACTGCCGCTGATATTCAGCCAGTCGGCGGTGTCGAGGCCGTAGTCGAACATCAGGTCAAACCACAGCGTGCCCGACCCGGATTGCTGGAAGTCACCGAGGAAATCTGTCGTGGATGTATTCAGGATCCCGCCCGGTGCGAAGTCGCCTTCGTTCAGCAGCAGGTTGCCCGACCCCAGGTTGTAGAGCAGACCGGAGTTGATCAGGCCATAGTTGACGAAAGAGTTCGCGCCGCCGCCGAGATCGACCGAGCCGGTCATCGTGCCGTAGTTTTCGACGAATTCGTCGCCGCCCATTGCCCGAATGGCATAGCCATCGATTCCGGCGATCGAGGTGACCAGGCCTTCACTAAATACCGAGTTTTCGTTACCTCCCGCAATGAACAGGCCTGTGCCCATGCCCGAACCGCCAACAACCGTGCTCTCGCCAAGCGTAATGGTAATGTTGCCGTTTCCGGCACCGCCGCCACTTTGGGCGAAGACGCCATAGGCATGATCGCCGAGTGCGTAGACCGAACCGTCGAGGATGACGTCGACGTTGCCGGCTGTCCCTTGGCCGGCCGCGCTTTGCGCAAACATGCCGTGGGCGCCAGCACCTAACGTGACGATTTCGCCGGTGTGGTCAACAAACACCGAACCGGCATCGCCGGCACCGCCAACGCTGCCGTAGAAACTCAGCCCGGCATCGGTATCGATGAACTCATTGAATACGGCGTTGACGATTTCGTTGTTCGTAATGCCGTTCGGATTGAAGAAACCCGCTAGTCCGCCGCCGCCTGCGACACTTTGTCCCACGACGCCCATCGAGAAATCGCCCTGGGTCAGCACGTTGCCTGTGCTGTTGAGCGTGACGTTTCCGCCATCACCGCCGGGGCCGCCGTTGCCCTGCAGTGTCATCTCGATACCCATGAGATCCTCGACTTCGTCTTCATAAGGAATATCGGGCATCAGGTCCGTGTTGGAGAACTCGAATATCATGGCTGCGCCGCCACTACCGCCACCACCACCGACACTTTGCGCGACGATGCCATGCGCGAATGCGCCACTCGTCTTGATGCCGATGATGTCCAGTCCGCTGGTATTCGTGACCGTCACACTGCCGCCGTCGCCGCCGGCTTCTCCGGTGCCGCCAAACGCCATGGTTATGCCAGGGCTCAGCGCGTCCGAGAAGGGCACAAAGTTGACCGGGTCTGCCGTAAGCTCGACCTGGATAATGCGTGCATCGCCGCCCGAACCGCCCGAACCGCCGACACTTTGCGCCATGACGCCAGTTGCGAAGTTGCCTTCGGTGATAATGGCGCCGGAATTGGTGACGAAAACATCGCCGCCGTCTGAACCCGCTCCGCCGTCGCCACCGATTGCAAGATCAAAATTCAGGCTCGGCGTCGGGACGAAGTCTTCCGGAGATGTGGGCGGGCTCGATAGTGAAAGTGAAATGTTCGTGGAGTTGCCTCCGAATCCACCACCACCACCGACGCTTTGCGCGAACACGCCGCTGGAGAAATCACCGTATGTATGAATAAGGCCGGAATTGCCGACCGTGACGGTATTGCCGGTGCCGCCCTGGCCACCCGATCCACCGACCGAGACCTTTCCCGTGAACGTCGCATCCAGCGAAAGAGAGATATTGGTTGCGTGACCGCCGCGGCCACCGCTTCCGCCGACACTCTGTGCGAAGACGCCATTGGACATGAAGTTGGTCGTTATGACCTCGCCGGAGTTGGTTACCGTGACCGTTCCGGCCTCGCCGCCGCCTGCGCCTCTGCCGCCAACGGCGACATTGGCTGAAATCGCCGGGATCTCTACTCCCTGGATCTCGACGGGGAATACGACCGTTCCAGTCGTAGCGCTACCTCCCGAGCCGCCGCCGCCGCCGAGACTCTGTGCAAATATGCCGTCGCTGGTGACACCGCCGGTTACGATGCGGCCGATATTGTCTACCGTGACGTCGCCGCCTACACCGCCGCCGCCGCCTTCGCCACCAACGGCCACGGCTACGCCAAGCACGCCTGCTGCGAGGCTGAGTGAACCACCGCCATTACCGCCGCTGCCGCCGATGCTTTGCGCGAAGATACCGGCAGCATTGTGGCCGGCCGTAGAAATTGTTCCGAAGTTGTCGATGTCGATATTGCCACCGACGCCCCCGGAACCCCCATCACCGCCGAGAGCGACACCAACGCCGCCGCCGCCAGCCGCAAGACTGCCGGAGAAGCCGCCACTGCCGCCGCCGCCGCCAATGCTTTGGGTAAAAATGCCCGCAGACAGGTCTCCAAGTGTCGTAATCGTCGCCAAGTTGTTGACGATTACGGTTTTGCCATTGCCGGCTGCGCCGCCGGTACCGCCGATGCTGACACCGACGCTCAGGCCGCTGCCAACCGAGCCGGATAGAGATGTGCCGCCGTTACCGCCGCCGCCGCCAATGCTTTGTGCAGCGATGCCATGCGACCGGGCGCCGGCTGTGTCTATCGTTGTATCGTCAGAGGTCGTGACGCTGACGATGTCACCTGCATTGCCGCCCATCTCGCCCGCGCCGCCGAGGGTGACCGAAATATTGACGGGTGAGGCGCTGGGCATTGTTCCGGCAATCGCGAGGCCGCCATTGCCGCCGCCGCCGCCAATCGACTGCGCGTGGATGCCGTGGGAATCATCGCCTGCCGTGTCGATATCGCTGCCCTCTGTGGTAACCGTGACGTTGTTGCCGTCACCGCCAAGCCCACCGTCGCCACCAATCGCAACCGTGACCACCTGACCGAAGGAAATAGCATCGCCGCCATTGCCGCCGCCGCCGCCGATTGACTGGGCGAAAATTGCGGTTGACCGGTCTCCGGAGGTCGTCACCGTGCCTGAATCATTGACTTCAACGACGCCGGAACCGCCGCCTGATCCTCCGCGGCCTCCAACCGTGAACCAGCCGCCGGCGCCGCCACCGTCACCGCCGCCGCCGCCAATGGATTGGGCGAGGATGCCGTAGGAGTCGGAATGCTGCGTTTCAATGCTGCCAAAGTTCTTGACCGTCACGTCTGCGCCGAATGATTCGCCGCCGCCGCTGCCGCCTTGGGCGTAGATTCCGCCGGCGGTGCTTCCCGAGCCCCCGCCTGCGCCAACGCTTTGCGCGAGGATTCCGTGGGAGTTCCAGCCCGTCGTCAGAATTCTGCCGTAGTTATCGACCGTTACGGTGCCGGCATCCCCGCCGTTGCCGCCGGCATCGCCAAATGCCACGAGGCCGCCTATCCAGCCAGCCGCGCCGCCATCGCCGCCACGGCTCCTGGCAAATACGCCGTGGCTGACGGGGCTGTTCGTCGTTATGTCGGAATTTATGCCAAGCATCACCGCAACGTCGCCGCCGGCACCGCCATTGCCGCCGCCGCCAGCCGTCGCGACCACTCCAATGAACTCGCCACCTTTGCCGCCATTGCCACCCTGGCTTATGGCGGTTATGCCATGACTGCCGGGCGTGGTGCCGGTTACGGTAATCGACGCATCGTTATTGACGGCGACCGAGCCGGCGCCGCCGCCGCTCTTGCCGTCATTGCAGTGCGTATAGAGAAAGAGAATCGTCCAGCAGCTGCCGCTGCCACCGTGGCCTCCCTGGGATTTTGCCGTGATACCGCCGGCGTTGGTCGTCGAAAACGGCGCCTCGTTATTGACCGTCAGGAAGCCGGTCACGCTGCCGCCGGGGATTACCGACTCGTCCGCCAGAAATTCGGCGAGTTCTTCTCCCGTGTAGATTTCCGCACCGATCGTAAACGTCTCGGGCGGATCGCCTGCGCCCGGGTAGATGTATTGCCCTCCGACCAGGAGAGGATCAGTGCCATTGGCCGAAAGGACCTCGACCGGATCCGTGTCGGGATCCCCGTCGGTGTCCCACAGAATGGTTTCGAAATCCTCGACGACCTGGATCGGATCCGTGTCCGGGTCCCCGTCGTGATCCCACGGGATAGTGCCGATATCGGAATTGCCGGTCGACCCGTACAGATAGAGTCCTATACCGAGTCTTCCCGGCGTGACGTCGGTTGCTCCTTCTTCGCCATCCCCGACATTGATCTCGTTGGTACCGGACGTGTACAGGATGCCGTCTTCGGGCACGTCGCTGCAATTCGCCGTCGTACCGTTCTTCTCACAGGTCTCGTTTTGCCCGTACGCCGGCGTCAGGGCGAATGAGCCCAGCAGCACGGCGATGGTCGACCAGACAATCTGGTAAAGACGGGTCTGATTGTGCGGGACACGATTAATCCTGCGCCGCCGGTCCCGACCGGTCGAGGCGCATGGCTTCTGCGTTGCCATGGTGATCTCCAAATGTGATTCGGACTAAAATTCCCCTGCGGGGATTTATCTCGCGTGGGGCCCGGCGCGTTGATTGCAAGATCGGGCCTACCGGTATTTACGTAAGTATTTCAACGTAGACCAACCTGCGGCCGGTGGGCCGATCTTTTATTCTCAATCGCGGTTCATGGCGCGGTCACGCGAACAAGCGGCTGAGTAATCGGTATACTCGGTGCCATGATTACACTTCATCATCTCGAAAATTCGCGTTCGCAGCGCATACTCTGGTTACTCGAAGAACTCGGTGTGGAGTACAGCATCGAGCGGTATGGGCGCGACAAGGAAACCAGCCTTGCACCGCCCGAGCTACTGGAGATTCATCCGCTCGGTAAGGCGCCGGTCGTCACCGATGGCGGTGTTACCGTTGCGGAATCAGGCGCCATCATCGAATACCTGGTGGAAAACTACGACGACGGCAGGCTGCGTCCGGCAGAGGGTACGGCTGCGAGGCGTGCCTATACCTACTGGCTGCACTACGCCGAAGGGTCGTTCATGCCGCTGATGTTGTTGTCATTGGTGATGGGCCGCATCGAGAGCGTGCCCGGCCTGATTCGGCCGATCGGGAAAGCGATTGCCGGCAAAGTACGTAAAGCCTATCTGGACCGCAACATAGAACGCCATCTGGGTTATATCGAACACGCGCTGTCGGAATCCACATGGTTTTGTGGCAATGAAATGACGGCCGCCGACGTTCAGATGAGCTTTGCGCTGGAAGCAGCCGAAGTCCGTACCGATCTGCAGGCCGAGTACCCGCACTGCGCCGCATTCCTCGAGCGAATCCGTTCCCGCCCTGCCTACAAGGCAGCCCTGGACAGGGGCGGGCACTACGACTTGATGCGCGCCTGAGAACCGGGGCCAAGCTCAGGCAGCGATCCGGACGGGCTGCCGCTTCGGACCCCAGGTTCCCGGTTTCTTGTCGAACAGGCCGGTGACCTCAACGCGGCACCTCGTGCACGCGGCTCTGCCGCCGTCACGGTCGATGTTCCAGTCTGAGAGCTCGTAACCGTTACGTCCGATCAGCGTCTCGCCGCAGCTGTGGCAATACGTGCTCGAGCCCTTGCGGTCCCGAACGTTGCCCGTGTACACATAGCGCAGGCCGTTGCCCAGGGCGATTTCTCTGGCGCGTGTCAGGGTCTGCAGAGGCGTCGGCGGTATATCCATCATCTTCCAGTCCGGATGAAATGCCGTGAAGTGCAGGGGTACGTCGGGTCCCAGCTGTCCGGCGATCCATTGCGTCATCTCGTCGATCTCGCTGTCGGCGTCGTTTTCGCCGGGGATCAGCAAGGTCGTGAGTTCGAGCCACACCTCTGTCTCGTGCCGGAGATACCTGATGGTTTCGAGCACCGGCTCGAGGTGACCCCCGCAGATCTTCCAGTAGAAACGGTCGGTGAAAGCCTTGAGGTCGACATTGGCAGCATCGATCGGAGCGAAAAAGACCTCGCGGGCCTTCTCCGTGATGTAACCGTTGGTCACGGCAACGTTCTTTATCCCTTTAGTGCTGCAGGCTCGGGCAACGTCGCAGGCGTACTCGAGAAATATCACCGGATCGTTATAGGTATAGGCGACACTGCGGCAGCCGTTGGCGACAGCGGCATCGGCGATCTGTCGGGGTGATGCCGTCTCCTGCAGGCGGTCGAATTCCCGCGATTTGGTCATATCCCAGTTCTGGCAAAACTTGCAGGCGAGATTGCAGCCGGCGGTCCCGAAGGAGAGCACCGGCGTCCCGGGCAGGAAATGATAGAGCGGCTTTTTCTCGATGGGATCGATGCAGAACCCGGACGAGCGGCCATACGTTGTAAGGAGGATCTCGGCACCATTGCTGCCGCGCACGAAGCACAGCCCGCGCTGGCCTTCGCGCAGCTTGCAGAATCGAGGGCAGACATCGCACTGTACCCGGCCGTCGTCGAGCCGGTGCCAGAATTCCGTTGTGTGTCCCGTGAGTGCCATGCTTGCCCGTATACCTACTTATACCAACATTGGTGCGCTGTCCTACAATTACAATATGACTATTGTCCGGCAAGCGGCTGTCGCCGGGCAGTTCTACCCCGGCGGCGCGGAAGAACTCGGCAGGACCGTGGAGTTCCTTGTCGACGAGGTTCCGCTAACCTGCGGTCCCGCGCCCAAGGCGCTCATCGTGCCTCATGCCGGCTACGTCTATTCCGGCCCCGTCGCGGCGATGGCCTATGCGCGGCTCAAGCCATACCGCGATTTATATCGACGGGTCGTGCTGGCAGGCCCGTGCCACCGCGTGCCCGTTATCGGCATCGCACTTTCCGGAGCCGATGTTTTTGCAACGCCGCTGGGCCATGTTCCGCTGGATACCGAGACCATCAGGCGCATCCAGTCGCCGAACGCACGAATCTTTGATGAATCACATGAGTTCGAGCACAGCCTCGAGGTTCACCTGCCGTTTCTGCAGACGGTGCTCGCATCGTTCACGCTTGTACCTATGGTCGTTGGGAACACGAGGCCTGAGCGAGTCACCGCGGTCCTGGACGAACTCTGGGACGGCCCGGAAACGCTGATCGTCATCAGTTCGGATCTGAGTCACTATCTGAGTTATGACCGCGCCCGGACACTGGATGGTGAGACGCGACAAGCGGTCGAGGACATGGAAATACGCGGCATCGATCATGCAAGCGCCTGCGGCGCCACACCGATAGGGGGCCTGCTTATCACGGCAAGGCAAAGGGGCATGAGCGTCACCACACTTGACCTCCGCAATTCCGGAGATACGGCCGGTGACCGGCGACATGTTGTCGGTTATGGGGCGTGGATGTTCGTCGAGCAATGAGAATTCTGCTGATTATCTTGCTGTTCATTTCATGCGCCGTCGCGGCGGATGAATACAAGAGCCAGCGGGGAGGGATGGTCGCAGAAATCCGGTATTTGGCCGAATATGCGAGCGATGCCGGCAGGCGCGGCTTCGCCCAGAAGGTCATGCAGTCAATGCGCAAGGTGGAGCGCCACGAGTTCGTCCCCGAGAGTCAGAGGCGCCATGCCTACGAAAATCGGCCGCTGCCTATCGGCTACGGACAAACGATATCGCAACCCTATATCGTGGCGCTGATGACCGATCTCGTTGAGCCGGATGCCGAAGACGTCGTTCTCGAGATCGGCACGGGATCGGGATATCAGGCTGCAATACTGGCGGAACTGGTTGAGCATGTTTACACGATCGAAATCATCGAACCGCTGTTCAGCCAGGCGACAACGCGGCTCGAACGACTCGGCTATGAAAATGTAACGACGCGACTTGGTGATGGCTACTACGGCTGGGAGCAGCATGGACCGTTCGACGGGATTGTCGTCACGGCGGCCGCCAGTCACGTGCCGCCGCCTTTGATTCGTCAATTGAAGCCCGGTGGACGCATGGTAATTCCAGTGGGCGGTCAATGGCTCACGCAGCAATTGCTTCTGATAAGAAGGACAGAGCAGGGTGAGATCATTACGAGGCAGATCGCTTCCGTCCGCTTCGTACCTCTGACGGGCGAGCACTGATCACATTGCGTAGAACTCTGTTCGCAATCCTTTTTGTTTCCGCTGCCGCAATCGGCTACGAGTTACTGCTGATGCGCATGCTATCCATCGTGCACTGGCATCACTTTGCCTACATGATCATTAGCCTTGCGCTTCTGGGCTACGGCGCCAGCGGCACTTTCATCGCGATATTCTCTTCCTGGCTCAAGCAGCGGTTCCAAATTGCATTCGCGGTGTCGGCGCTGCTCTTCAGTGTCGCGATGTTAGTCTGCTTCGTTCTTGGTCAGCGCGTGCCGTTCAACGCGCTTGAACTCGTTTGGGGTGGCTGGCAGTTCGCTTACCTGAGCATCCTCTATCTGCTTTTTTTCGTGCCGTTTTTCTTTGCGGCCTGTTGTATTGGACTGGCGTTTACCTGCCGTCGCGAGTATATCGGCCGCATCTACTTCTTCGATCTCGTCGGCGCCGGGCTTGGTGCGGCTCTGGTCATCGCAATACTGTTCCTTCTCGCGCCGCAAGATGCCCTGTTTATGCTCCTGGGCCTGGCCGTTGCGGCGTCTTTGCTTGCCGGATGGCGGCCGGGGAGAGAAAAATGCTTGCCGGCGGCACAGATAATCTGGCTTCTGTTCATCGCGCTCGGCATCCCCGAAAACTGGCTCAGCCTTCGGGCCTCCGAATACAAGGGGCTGAATCAGGCAATGCAGGTAATCGATGCGAAGGTTTTGAACGAGATCTCCAGCCCGCTCGGCCTGCTGACGGTTGTCGAAAGCCCGACTGTTCCTTTACGTCACGCGCCCGGGCTGAGTTTTACGACTCCTCACGTTCCACCCGGGCAACTCGCAGTGTTTACCGATGGCGACTCGATCAGCGCGATTACCCGTTTTGATGGGGACTTGGGCAAACTGGCATATCTCGGAGACATGACCTCCGCGCTGCCTTATCGTTTGCTCGAGTCTCCGCAAGTTCTGATTCTGGGTGCCGGAGGCGGCAGCGACGTTTTGCTGGCTTTGCATGAGGGTGCGGGCCACGTGGATGCCGTCGAAATCAATCCGCAAATGGTCGAACTGGTCCGCGATACCCATGCCGAATATGCCGGCGATTTATACGAGCACCCGCGGGTCGCTGTACATATTGGCGAGGCGAGGGGGTTCGTGGCGAAGAGCCTACGTGACTACGATCTGATCCAGATCGGATTACTCGATTCTTTCGGCGCGGCGGGCGCGGGAGTCCTGGCTCTGCACGAAAGTTACCTGTACACCGTTGAGGGTTTGCAGGAATACCTCAATCACCTGGCGCCGGGAGGAATCCTGGTGATCACGCGCTGGATAAAGGTGCCGCCCCGGGATGGCCTGAAGATGTTTGCCACCGCTGTTGCGGCACTCCGAATGACCGGCGTCGAGAACCCACGGTCCAACATGGCGATGATCAGGAGCTGGAATACGAGTACGCTACTGGTCCGCAAGCAGGCATTCACTGCCGAAGATATTTCGGCAATACGGGAGTTTGCCCAGCTGCATTCCTTCGATACGGTTTATTACCCCGGAATGCCACCAAAAGATGCCAATCGATTCAATCGGCTGGACGAACCTTATCTTTATGCTGGCGCCACGGCGATGCTGGACGAAGAAGGCGGCGAGTTTTTCGACCGCTACAAATTCTACGTCGAGCCCGCGACGGACAATCGGCCTTACTTCTTTCATTTCTTCAAATGGGACTCGATGCGCGAAGTCCTGGCACTTCGAAAAAGTGGCGGGGCGGGGCTTATCGAATGGGGTTACCTGATCCTGGTCGGAACCGTCGTTCAGTCTGTCGTTGCCGGCCTTGTCTTGATATTGCTGCCTCTGACGCGTATCAGGCGAACGTGGCAGGCCGGGACCGCTTCCCGCATGGGTGCTTACTTCTTCCTTCTCGGTATTGCATTTCTGTTCATTGAAATGGCATTCATTCAAAAGTTCATTCTGTTTCTCAGCCACCCCCTGTACTCGGTTGCGGTGGTCCTGAGCGGGTTTCTTGTTTTTGCCGGACTTGGTAGCGCATATTCCGGCCGGTTAACCGGGCCTGCAGCCGTTGCCGGGGCTGTTGCACTCATTGCAGGCCTTACCGTTACCTACCTGTTCCTGCTGCCGTTGATCTTTCAGCAATTCATGGGATCCGGCGATTTCGCGAAGATCCTGCTGTCGTTGGCGCTTATCGCGCCGCTGGCATTCTGTATGGGCATGCCATTTCCACTGGGCCTCAGCCGACTCGCGGAAACCGCGCCCGATTTCATTCCATGGGCCTGGGGCATCAATGGCTTTGCTTCTGTCCTGAGCGCAGCACTGGCGACGCTGCTTGCCATCCATTTCGGCTTCATGATCGTAATGTTTGCGGCGCTGCTCTTGTACACGAGTGCAGCCGCGATCATGGTCCGGCTCTAACCGAGGATGATGTCCTCGAGAATGTCGTGGATGACTTGCGTCGCGACCTCGACGAGCAATATCTTGCCGCCAAGGACCACCCGCTCGTAACCGCGAGGCGCCGGCGGCAGCAGGCGGATGAGGCCGGCAGGCAGAGCCTGTTTTGCGATGCCCGGAGGTAACGGTTTGCCACGGCGCAAATTCTTCGCAATCCCCGGTGGCAAGGACTTGATGCCCTTCCTGCCTTTACCCTTGCCATTACCCTGATGCTCATGATGATCCCGGTAGTATGCGCGAATCGCCGTGATTTCGAGGTCCGAGAACTTTGCGGCAACGCCGGCCTCGGCAGCAATCGCAGGTATCGAAAACCCCAGTGCGAACGCCGTAACAGCGACGAAGAAAATATGTCTAAACATTGCAATAACCCCCGTATTTCGGGCTTTCACCATAGACCGTACGTCCTGGCCAGGCGGTGACCTGACTCACAGAATTCTCTTTATGAATCTGAACGAAATGCTGATTTCATGCATCTAAAGGGTGTAGTCTCGTAACGCAGCAGCATGTCGGAGTCACTGCATGTCCCTGGTAGCCGAACTCAGGCGCCGTAACGTTGTCAAGGTCGCAGCAGCATACCTCGTCGTAGGCTGGTTGCTCACCGAGGTGTTGACGACCATTCTGCCCGAGCTCGGGGCGCCGTTGTGGGCGCCGCGGGCCGTGATTCTGATTTTTGCGTTCGGATTCGTGCCTGCCATCGTGCTCTCCTGGTTCTATGAAATTACGCCGCAAGGTATCAAGCGAGAGGATGAGCTGACTGAGGAAGAGGCGGCCGGGCGCGGGGGAGTCTCCAAATTTGGCTACGTCACCATTACGTCTGCAGTCTTCCTCGTCATTCTGATTGGACTGTTCAGTGCACGGCAGATAGGCGATGAAGCCGCGGCGCCAGGGGTGGAGATCAGCTCTGCATCTGTCGCCGTCTTGCCGTTCGTCAACATGAGCAATGACGACGACAATGAATATTTTTCCGATGGGCTGACCGAGACGCTGCTGCACATGCTCGCGCAGGTTCCCGATCTGCAGGTTGCCGCCCGCACATCGAGTTTTGCATTCAAGGGCCAGAACCGCAGCATACAGGAGATAGCGGCAGCGCTGGGCGTGGCAAATATTCTTGAAGGCAGCGTGCAACGCTCCGGCGACAATGTGCGAATCACAGCGCAGCTCATTCGCGCAAGTGACGGGTTTCACATCTGGTCGGAGATCTTCGATCGTACGCTGGACAATATTTTCGAGATTCAGGACGAGATTGCGCAGAAAGTTGGTTTTGCCCTGACGCAGTCGCTGCTGGGCGGTTCGGATAGAGCTCTTGCCGGTGTGCAGACGAGCAATCCGGAAGCCTATGATTTGTATATGCAGGCGCGCCGCGAGCGTGCCACATACTCTTACGGCGGGCTGCAAGCCGCAGAGGACCTGCTCAAAGGTGCGTTGTTAATCGATCCTGATTTTATTGAGGCCAAGTCCGAGCTTGCAGCAAGCTATGTGCAACAACTGGAAACCGGACTGATGGATCCGCGCGAGGCCTATTCCGAGATCATGGCGATCACCGATCAGGTTCTCACGGTACGGCCGGAAAATCTTATTGCGCGTGGCCTGCGCTCGTACATGGATGCCAAGGAGAGTGCTGAGCGGGGCGATCCGCAGGGGATTTCTGAAGCGGTAAGCGTTCTTGAAGGACTTGCGGCCGAGGCACCGAAGACGTTCCAGATCGCCGCGCTGCTCGTGCGTGTTTACTACCAGGCGCAACAGAAGGAAAGGGCGGTTCCACTGCTCGAGAGGGCGCTGGACAACGACCCGTTCAACCCGCAAATCCTCTTTGAGCTCGGGCAGCTTTTCATTCAGCTCGAGCGGTATGACGAAGCGCGTGCTTACCTCGAGAGGTCGCTGGAAATCGAGCCCGCACAACCCAATGCACATTACCACCTGGCGACTATCGATGCGCGGGAGGGCGATGGCGTAACCTACGTGCAGCGTTTGATAAAAGCTATTGAAGTCGACCCGCGTGACCATGAATTGCCGGGCTTGCTCGCCGACTTTCTTTACCGGCTCGATCTCGTCGAGGAGGGTGACGATTTTCGGGATCGAGTCCTGACGATCGCGCCTACGAGCGCAATGGCGTATCGCACGGAACTGCTGCGCGCGACGACGATCGACGACGAAGTGGCTGCGGACGCGAGCGCGAGACGTGCTATCGAGGACGATATCAATGACAGGCTTTATGGGTATCGTGCGGCGGTGCGATACCTGTTGCGCGCCGCGGTGCGCAACGATTCGATCGAGTCGGAGCTCCAATGGCTGGAGACTCAGGCGCCGGGAANNACTGCTGCGCGCGACGACGATCGACGACGAAGTGGCTGCGGACGCGAGCGCAAGGCGCGCAATTGAAGACGATATAAATGACCGTCGTTTCGCGTATGGCGCGGCGGTGCAGTACCTGTTGCGGACGGCGATCCGGAACGATTCCATCGAGTCGGAGCTCCAATGGCTGGAGACTCAGGCGCCGGGAATTTTTGATATTGCCAGTAATTCGTCGCCAGCGAAATTCAGGGCCGCCCAGGGCGTGGCGCTCGACGCCTGGTATGTAAACCTGCCGCGCGAGGAGTTGCTGAGCCGCCTCGACCAATTGCAGGAATACGCCAGATCGATGGGCTTCGATCCCTCGGAGGATCCTTACACACACATGAATAATCTGGCGATGCGTGGCGAAATCTCGCAGGCCGTCGACGTCGCGCTCAAGCGGATATTTCCGCAATCCGTTGCCTTCAACCTCGGTTGGGAAGAGACATTTGCGCAGGCGCAGTACGCGGGCATCGTCGCCGATTCGCGCGTTCAGGCCGCGATGCAGCGCTGGGAGGAGGAAGAGGCGCAATTACGCAGCGATGTGCAAGCCTATCTCGCCGATCTGATGGCGGCTGGCTGAGTCGAGAACGCAGAAAATACATAAACTTAGCTTGTATTCCTGCTGCATCATGTCACAATTCTGTTCCGTACGGCGATATCGCTTTCGTACGGACATATGTTGAGTGAGTAATCCTCCGGACAGCAGCGCAACCACAGGCGTTCGTTACCGCAGGCCGCGGGCCGGAACGCGGACCCGCGGTGCTGCCGATGCACTCCAGACCCAGATTGCCGTTGGCGTCCTGAACCTCGATCCCGACCGTTTTCTCGAGCAACTGCAGTCCAGCATCAACGAATTGCCCGAAGCCGCGGGTTGCGACGCGGCGTTCATCGCCCTCGTTTCCGACGACGGCACGAAATTCGAGTCAGTAATATCTGCGAGCGGCGGGTTTGCACAGTGCAAGCCGGAAGTATTGGCCGGCGAAGCGCTCGATGAGTGGCCGTGGATGCGGGAGAGGCTCGGTCACCTCAAGGTGATCGAGGTTGCCGATACGCTCAAGGGGTCCAGATCGTCCAGCACCGAGCTGCAACGATTGTCTGAACTCCACATCGGCTCGCTGCTGATGATCGGCTTTTCGGTTCAGAACGAAGTGGCGGGTTTCCTCGCTCTTGCCAACGAACATTCGGTGGACAACTGGGATGCCAATCTGCACTTGCTGCTCAAGCTGATTGGCGCCTCTCTTGCCGCCGGACTGGAACGCATTCGCGACCGCACGCTGATAGGAGAGATGAACGAGCGCAACGAGCTCGTGGCGGCAACGGCCAATGACGGCATCTGGGACTTCGATGGCGAATCCAAGCGCATCAATCTGTCCCGGCGATGGAAAGCTATGCTCGGATACGACCACGAAAGCGAGGAGGTCGTGCTGGATTGGTATCAGCTCGTCCATCCCGATGATATGGCGCGCGTGCAGTCGAAAATGCGCGAGCATCTTGCGGGCAACTCGCCGTTCTTCGAATCGGTGCACCGGATGAGGCATCAGAATGGTGACTGGCGCTGGATGAGCAGTCGCGCCAGGGCCGTACTTGACGAAAACGGCCGTTTGCTGCGCCTGCTGGGCGTCGAGGTAGATATAACCGAGCGCAAGCTGTACGAAGAGGCGCTGTTTCGTGAGAAGGAAAGCGCACAAATCACGCTGCAGTCCATAGGCGATGGCGTGATTACGACCGATGCCACCTGTACCACAGAATACGTAAACCCGGTCGCGGAAGAGCTGACCGGCTGGAGGGTCGACGACGCGAGTGGCCGGCCAATCGATGAAATTTTTCGCGGCTTTCACGAGGAAACCTGCGAGCCGCTCGAGAATCCGCTTGCTGTGGCAATACGGCGCAATCGTTCGATCAAGTCGGTGCGACCGACTCTGTTGATACGCAGGGACGGCAACGAACTCTATATTGAGAGCACGGCTTCCCCGATACGGGATGGCAAGGGCAACGTAACTGGTGGCGTGCTGGTATTCCATGACGTCAGCGAATCGCGCGAACTCAATCGCCGCCTGAGTTACCACGCCAGTCATGACATCCTTACGGGCCTGGTCAATCGCCGTGAATTCGAAGTTCGGCTCGAGCGTGCATTGAAGAGTGCAAAAGCACAGGAAACCTCATATGCCCTGTGTTATCTCGACCTCGACCAGTTCAAGATCGTCAATGATTCTTGCGGCCACAGCGCCGGCGACGCACTGCTGGGACAACTCGGGACCCTGCTCAAGGCCAAGATTCGCTGGCGCGATACGCTCGCGCGCCTCGGCGGTGACGAGTTCGGTGTTTTACTCGAGAGCTGCACGCTCGATGAGGCCATGCAGACTGCCGAGTCGTTGCGCATGGCGATCAGCGAATACAAATTTATGTGGGACGACCGCAGCTTCCGGCTCGGCGTAAGTATCGGCGTCGTGCCGATTTCGGCCGACAACGAGGATGTGGCGGCACTGCTGAGTGCGGCGGACAGCGCTTGCGCGGCGGCCAAGGAAGCCGGACGTAATCGCATTCACAGTTTCCAGGAAAACGACATCGACTTGATGCGCCGGCGCCGCGAAATGCAATGGGCTGCGCGCATCAACAATGCGCTGGAGGAAAACCGCTTCGAACTGTTTCGGCAAACGATTCAGCCCTTGCAGGCGGAGGAAGAAGGGGCGCATTACGAAATATTGCTGCGCATGCGCGACGAGAACGGCGGGATTATTTCACCGGGGCTCTTCATCGAGGCTGCCGAGCGCTACAGCATTACGCCGAGTATCGACCGTTGGGTCATCCGCAGCGCGTTCCGCTGGCTGGTATCCGAGGCTGACGAAAGAGAGCGTCTTGCGCTTTGTTCGATAAATCTTTCCGGTCAGAGCCTCGGCGACGAGAAATTCCTGCCGTTCGTCGTCGATCAGTTCCAGATGAGTGGCATCGACGCGACCAAGATCTGCTTCGAGATTACGGAAACAGCGGCGATCGCCAGTTATTCCCAGGCGAATCGCTTTATCAATGCCCTCAAGGAACTGGGCTGCAAGTTCGCGCTCGACGACTTCGGTACGGGATTGTCGTCGTTCGGTTATCTGAAGCATTTCCCGGTCGACTATCTGAAAATCGACGGCAGCTTCGTCAAGGAGATCCTGCACGATCCTATCGACCGCGAAATGGTGCGTTCGATCAACGAGATCGGCCACCTGACAGGCAAGCAAACCATCGCCGAGTTCGCCGAAAACGAGGAAATCATTACGATGCTGCGCGGCATGGGGATCGACTACGCGCAGGGTTACGGGGTTTCGGAGCCAAAACGAGTCACCCGCGCCGTGGCCTGAGACCATGTTGCGCTTGCTCTTCCTGTTCTTGCTTCTGGTTTTATCGTCGTCCGCGATTGCGGCGGATTGCAGCGATGCCGAACGCGCGGCCTATCTGGACGCCGTTCGGCGCGATATACGGGCCAGCTGGAAGGTACCGTACGAGGAGGCGGCCATTTCCTGCACCGTGCTGATCAAACAGGATTTCCGCGGCGAGGTCGAAAATGTCGGAATCGGCAGGTGTGGTGACGACCGGGCAATCCTGGTATCGGTGGTCAACGCAGGTTACCGCGCGTCGCCTATGCCGCTGCCCGAGAATAGGGCGTGTTTCAGTCGTGACCTGATTGTCACGCTCACGTATACGCCCTTAACGGGTTAGTCTATTCGGAACAGCATCGACAGGTCGACCGCGTCGACGTTCTTGGTCAGCGCGCCCGTGGAAATATAGTCCACACCGGTTGCGGCGATGTCGCGTATCGATTCCAGCGTCACATTTCCCGACGCTTCGAGTTCGGCTTTGGCGTAGCCATAGGCTTCGTTGGCAGCCACGGCCTGTCTGAGTTCCTCAATGGAAAAGTTGTCGAGAAGGATTCGCGCCGCTCCCGCGTCCAGCGCCTCGAGCAATTCCGCGTGCGATTCGACTTCAATCTCGATCAGAATGTCATCGTGCGATTCCTGCGCAGCTCGCAGCGCGGCAGCAATGCTGCCGGCGCTCTTGATGTGGTTTTCCTTGATCAGTATGGCATCAAAGAGACCGATGCGATGATTTTCGCCGCCGCCGCAGCGCACCGCATACTTCTGTGCCCGCCTGAGGCCCGGCAACGTCTTTCGGGTGTCGAGTATGCGCACGCCCGTGCCCTCGATGGCTGCAACAAACCGCGCGGTCGTCGTCGCTGTCGCCGACAGGGTCTGTAAAAAATTCAGTGCCGTCCTTTCGCCGCTCAGCAAGGCCCGCGCCGGACCGACGAGCTTGCAGATGACGTCATCCGGCTCGGCCGTCTGACCGTCGCCCACGTACCAGTCGATGACAATGCGTTCGTCGAGCTCTGCGAATACGGCATCGACCCAGGGTTGCCCGGCAAGCACGAGCGACTGGCGCGCAATAATCGTCGCGCCGACCACCGCCGCTTCGTCGACAAGAGCCGATGTAAGATCGCCCCCGCCGATATCCTCGGCGAGGGCGTCTGCAACGTTCCTGTGAATGACGGACTTGAGTTCGTCGTTCGGCTTCACCGGAGGGCGGTTCTTACAGGAAGAACCCTCCGTGGCCATAGCCGACCATGCTCATCAGCATCGGGATCGACAGGAAGGTATTCGTCCGCGAGGCCAGGAATGCGACCCGGCGCGCTTTTGCCACTTCATCCGCGCTGGCTTCGACCAGGCCGAGGATCTTCTTCTGGTTCGGCCAGATCAGCACCCAGACGTTGAACAGCATGATCGTGCCGAGCCAGGCGCCGACGCCGATGATCATGTCCTGCGGGCCGCCGCCGTCCGTCATGCCCAGCGTAAACGCGTGATGCAAACGGCCGAGATGCAGGAGATAGGCCGCACCCGAGAGCCAGGTCAGCACCGCGCCCCAGCGGAACCACCAGAGTGCGCGCGGGGCGACGTATTTGGTGATGCCTGCGCCGCCGGGTCCGCCCTCGTCGCTGGCAGCGTCGGCGAGAGCCGGGACCTGCACGAAATTGAAGTAATACAGCAGGCCGATCCAGGTGATGCCGGCAAGGACATGAATCCAGACGATGAAACTGCCCGTGTTGAAGGCAATTCCCATGGTTGCGGCCGCGATAATGACAGCGAGGACGATGCCGCCGACTATCGTGCCGCCTACGGTATTCAGTGGGTTCATTGGGGGGTCTCCTTGCAGGATGTTTTCGTTATGGCGCGTATTTTAGACCAATTCCAGTTAGAATCGCGACAGATACGGAGACTTGACTATGCGGATTTTGCTCACATTTATGCTGCTTATCATGCTGTCCGGATGCACGGCCATGCTTCTTGGCGGGTCGGCGACGACCGAGCGGCCGAGTGAATGCGAGCAAGACCAGGAGCAGGGTAGCAAACGTGACTGTTAATGAAAGAATCGAAGAACAGCTGAAGTCGCATGACATTCTGCTGTACATGAAGGGAACGCCGGATTTTCCGCAGTGCGGGTTTTCGGGCCAGGCCGTGGCCGCGCTGAAACAGATCGGCAAGCCGTTCGCCTATTTCAATATCTTTGAGGATGAAGAGATTCGTCAGGGCCTCAAGGAGTATTCCAACTGGCCGACGTTTCCGCAGCTCTACGTCAAGGGTGAACTCATCGGCGGTTCAGATATTGTCGTCGAGATGTATCACTCGGGCGAACTCACGGAACTCTTGAGTCAAATATCGGCTGAAAGCGATTAACGATCTCGCAGAATAGATCGGCCGTAATTTCGGCATCATATGCTGCCGAATGCGCTGACTCCTCGTCCCATTCGAAACCGGCGGCCGTTACAGCGCGGGCAAGGACGGTTTGCCCGAACGCCACGCCGCAGAGCGTTGCCGTGTCGAAGCAACTGAAGGGGTGGAAAGGATTGCGTTTGATCGCGGAACGCTCCACGGCTTCATTGAGGAACCCGAGATCGAAAGCCGCGTTATGGCCGACCAGGATGGCGCGCTGGCAACGGCTATCGCGCACGGCTTTACGCACCTCGCGAAACACGCGCTGCAGCGCGTCACGCTCGTCGATTGCCGGCCTGAGCGGGTGGTCCGGATCGATGCCGTTCACGGCAAGCGACGCGGGATCCATGTTGGCTCCCTCGAAGGGCTTGACGTGATAGCGGATGGTTTCGTTGCGCGTCAGCTTGCCGTTACCGTCAAAGCCAATCAGAACGACGGCAATCTCGAGCAGCGCGTCCGTCTTGGCATTGAAGCCGCCGGTCTCGACGTCGACGACAACGGGCAGGAAGCCGCGAAAGCGGTCCGCAATGGAGGCTCCCTCGCTCACCTAGCTGCTCGCCTCCAATAACCGATCATCGAGAATCAAACTCATCGTATAACGTACGCCGAAGCCGGTGACTTCGGTCGGAATGTGCGCGAGCCCGCCTTTATGATTGCTTGCCGCAAGATCGACATGCACCCATGGCGTGTCGTTCTCGACGAACTCTGCCAGGAAGCTGCCCGCAAGGATATGATCGCCCATGGGTTCCGCGGAGCATTGCTGAATGTCTGCAGTCTCGCTCTTGAGTACCTCCAGGAACTCCTTGCCTATCGGGAACGGCCAGACTCGCTCGCCGCAGTGGCGGCCAGTCCGCTTTAGGCGCGGGTGCCATTCGGGGCGGTTAGTGAATACGCCGCTGTAACGGGTCGTTATTGCATTGACGACGGCGCCGGTCAAAGTCGCGTAATCGATCATCAACTTCGGCTTCTCACGGCTCGCAAGTGTGAGAGTGTCGGCGAGTACCATGCGACCTTCGGCGTCCGTATGAATCGTCTGTATGGTCTTGCCGTTCGCAGCCGTGATGACGTCCTGCGATTTGTAGGCCTTGGGACCGGTGCGGTTCTCAGTGATTGCCAGCCACGCATCTGCTGCCAGCGGTAGTTCGCATTCGGAAATGGCGAGCAATGTACCCACCGCTACGGCACTACCCTGCATGTCGCCATGCATATTGAGCATTGATGTAAACGGCTTGAGGTTGGTGCCGCCCGTGTCGAAGATGATGCCTTTGCCGACGAGGCTGACATCGGGCGCCGCCGACTTGGCGCCGGGTCGATAGCGTAGCCGAACGATGGAAGCTGAATCGTTGTCATTGCCTTGCGCGACAGCGAGAAACGCACCGGCACCCAGCTTTTCGAGTTCCCGGGTCGAATATCGCTTGTATTGCCAGCCATGGCTGTCTGCCAGTTCCCTGAGCATTTCCGCGTAGTTAACGGCGTTGAGCTTGTTGGGCGGCAACGCCGTCAGCCAGCGGGTGAGGTTGTTGCCCTTGGCTTCAGCAATCGTCCGGCCGAGATCGATCCGTTGGTCATGGCCAACGACACGAATATTCCGGATCCTGTCTGGCGGTGACTCCTTTTTGAAGGCCGGCAAATTAAAACCCGCCGCGAGCGCGGCAGCGACGGCAGCCTGGCAGAGCGACGCCTGCTCGTCGGTATCGAAGCCCACAACGAGGATGCCGAGGCTGCCTGCTTTTTCATCGAGCGCCGCCGCGACGAGCTGTCGCGCCAGGGTGAGGCGTTCGAATGCATCGGCGTGCGGAGCGATCTTGCCGGCGACCACGAGGGTCTGGCGTTTGTTGGAGAGCCGCGAGCGCAAACACGGTACGTCATCGGCGGAGCGCTTCTTCAGAACTGCCTGCAGGCGCCCGCCCTGCGGAATCTTGCGCCAGGCGGAAGCCGGTGTGCGTTTCGGTAGTATCAAAAGTAACTGATCGAGCTGCTCAATCCCTTTAGAATCAACGCGTCCGGGCTTTTGCAGGACTCGAATATCTCTGGATTCGGGTAGATAGCTGGGCATAGGCGTGAATTCTCTGCTATGTGCTTGACCGGAAAGGCGGAAACGTCGAATATACCGCCCCCAACGGGCCGGGCGGCAGACTCCGGTCAATATCGGTGACCCTATTGTGAAGGATTTATGAGCCGATTCAATCCATTTGATGACATCGATCCTGTAGAGACAGGTGAGTGGCTCGAGTCGATCGATTCCGTGTTGACGCAACACGGACCCGAGCGTGCCCATTTTCTGCTCAACAAGATGATCGATTTTGCGCGTCGTTCCGGCGCGTATCTGCCGTACAGCCCCAATACGGCTTACCTGAACACGATTTCGCCCGGCCGCCAGCCCGAGTATCCGGGCGACCGGACGATCGAACGCCGCATCAAGGCCTATATACGCTGGAACGCGATGGCCATGGTCGTGCGTGCAAACCGCGAGAGCACGGAGTACGGCGGGCATATTTCGAGTTACGCCTCCTCGGCGACGATGTACGAGGTGGGCTTCAATCACTTCTGGCGCGCGCCTTCTGCGGAACACGGCGGCGATATGGTTTTCATGCAGGGCCATTCGTCACCGGGCGTTTACGCTCGCGCGTTTCTCGAAGATCGTCTCAAGGAAAAAGACCTCGACGGCTTCCGCCGCGAAGTCGGCGGAGGCGGGCTGTCGTCCTATCCGCATCCCTGGCTGATGCCCGAGTTCTGGCAGTTCCCGACCGTGTCGATGGGCCTCGGCGCGATGATGGCTATTTATCAGGCGCGATTCATGCGCTACATGGAATATCGTGAATTGATCGCTCCGTCGGACCGCAAGGTCTGGTGTTTCCTCGGCGACGGTGAAATGGACGAGCCCGAGTCGATGGGCGCGATCACGATGCCGGTGCGCGAAGGACTCGATAACCTCGTATTTGTCGTCAATTGCAACCTGCAAAGGCTTGATGGCCCGGTTCGCGGCAACGGCAAGATCATTCAGGAACTCGAAGCTGCGTTCCGCGGTGCCGGCTGGAACGTCATCAAGGTGGTCTGGGGCAGCCGCTGGGATCCTCTGCTTGCGAAAGACGGTAATGGCCACCTGCGTCGCATCATGGAAGAAACCGTCGACGGCGAATTCCAGACCTACAAGTCCAAAGACGGCGCTTTCGTGCGGAACGAGTTCTTCGGCAAGCATCCCGAGACTGCCGAAATGGTCGCCAACATGTCGGACGACGATATCTGGCGTCTGAATCGCGGCGGGCACGATCCGATCAAGATGTATGCGGCCTATGACGCGGCGATGCGTCATACGGGTCAGCCGACGATCATCCTGGCCAAGACGGTCAAGGGCTATGGCATGGGTGAGGCCGGCGAAGGCCAGATGACGGCACACCAGCAAAAGAAGCTGGACATCGAGTCGCTCAAGAAGATGCGCGACCGATTCAACATCCCGATCAGCGACAAGGAGATCGAGAGCGTACCGTATTACAAGCCCGATGCCGACAGCCCCGAAATAGAGTACATGCACGAGCGGCGCCGGGCGCTCGGCGGTTACCTTCCGCAACGCCGCAAGACCGCATCAAAATCTCTTGCTGTCCCGGGTCTAGAGGTTTTCAAAACCCAGATCGATGGCACCGGCGAGCGCGAAGCATCTACAACCATGGCCTTCGTGCGCATGCTCACGGCGCTGGCACGCGACAAGCAGATCGGCAAGCACATCGTGCCGATCGTGCCCGACGAAGCGCGCACGTTCGGCATGGAGGGCATGTTCCGTCAATTCGGCATTTATGCATCGAAGGGCCAGTTGTATACGCCGGAAGATGCGGGCGAACTCATGTACTACCGTGAGGACAAGAAGGGGCAAATCCTCGAGGAAGGCATTAACGAGGCTGGTGCGTTCTGCTCCTGGCTCGCGGCCGGAACGTCGTATTCGAATCACGATACACAGATGGTGCCGTTCTATATCTACTACTCGATGTTCGGTTTCCAGCGCATTGGCGACTTCATCTGGGCGGGCGGCGATCAGCAGTCGCGCGGCTTCCTGATTGGCGGTACGGCGGGCCGCACGACGCTCGCCGGAGAGGGGCTGCAACACCAGGATGGCCATAGCCTGGTCAGCGCGTCGACAATTCCCAACTGTGTGTCTTACGACCCCACGTACGCTTACGAACTCGCGGTCATCATCCAGGACGGCCTGCGGCGCATGGTTGCCGAGCAGGAAGACATTTTCTATTACATCACCTGCATGAATGAAAACTACGTGCATCCACCGATGCCCAAAGGCGTGGAAGAAGGCATCCTGAAGGGGATGTACCTGCTGGACGTCGCGGGTCAAGGCAAGATCCGCGCGCAACTCCTGGGATCCGGCACGATACTTCGCGAGGTCATTGGCGCGGCTGAGCTGCTGTACAAGGATTTCGGCATTCCCGCCGATATCTGGTCGGTGACGAGTTTTAATGAATTGCGCCGCGATGCGCTGGAGGTCGAGCGCTGGAATCAGCTGCATCCCGAAGCGGAGCCGCGCAGGAGCTATCTCGAGGAAAAACTGCAGAACGTGTCCGGCCCGTTCATTGCCGCCACGGACTATATGAAAATCGTACCGGACCAGATCGAGCGCTGGGTGCCGGGCCGCTTTATTTCTCTCGGTACGGACGGCTACGGGCGCTCCGACGGGCGCGCGGCGCTGCGGCAGCATTTCGAGGTAGACAGACGTTATATCGCCGTCACGGCGCTGAAGGCACTGGCCGATGACGGTGTACTCGATCATAAGACTGTCACCCAGGCGATCGAGAAATACGGCATCGACCCCGATCGGCCGGATCCGGTAACCCTGTAGGCACGGCTGGTGGCGCAGATCATCGACATTGTGGTGCCCGACCTCGGCGATTTCGAGGATGTGGAGGTCATTGAAGTTCTGGTCTCGCCAGGCGCATCCGTCGACCGTGAAGACGGGCTCATCACACTCGAAACCGACAAGGCCGCGATGGACGTGCCATCGCCGGAAACGGGTGTTGTCGAAGAGTTGACCGTCGACGTAGGCGACAAAGTGTCGGCAGGCACGGTGATCGGCAAGCTCAAGATCGAGGTTTCGGACACGGTCGTCATCACGCCGAGACTGCAGTACGAACCAACCGGTGATACCACGGTACTCGCCTCGCCGGCGGCAAAGTCCGGCGAGTCCCGCGGCGTGCAGACGCTCGTCGTGCCGGACCTTGGCGATTTCGAGGACGTCGAGATCATCGAAGTCCATATATCCAATGGCGACGAAGTCAGCCTCGACGATCCACTCGTGACGCTCGAGACCGACAAGGCGGCGATGGATGTGCCTGCGACCGCTGCCGGGCGGATCGAGTCGGTGCTGGTGCGTGTCGGCGACAAGGTCTCGGCCGGCGCCTCACTTGCAATCATCGATGCTGTCGAAGCTGCGGTGCCGGAGGAGGTGCCTGCGGTGACCGAGACCCAGGTGTTGTCCCAGCCCGCTCCACCACCCGAACCACCTCCGGCACCGGTAAGACAGGAACCATCGCCAGCAACAGCTGCAGTTCTGCCGGCGATAAACGAAGCCGGTTTTGCCCGGGCACATGCGAGCCCGTCGGTTCGCAAGCTCGCCCGTGAACTCGGCGTCGATCTTCCGCAGGTCAAGGGCAGCGGCCCGAAAGGGCGAATCCTTCACGATGACGTCAAGGCCTTCGTCAAGGCGATACTCACGGGCAAGGCGGCGGCACCGGGCGGTGCGGCTTTGCCGCAGACGCCGAAAGTCGATTTCGCCAGGTGGGGCGAGATTGAACTCGAGAAGCTGACGCGTATCCAGAAGATATCCGGTCCACGCCTGCAGGCAAGCTGGATCAATCTTCCGCATGTAACCCAGCACGATCTGGCCGACATCACCGGGCTCGAAGCGAAGCGCCAGCAGCTCAAAGGGCCGGCCAGGGAGCGAGGCATTTCCCTGACGCCGCTGGCGTTCGTCATGAAAGCCGTCATTGCTGCGTTGCAGGAATATCCCGAAGTCAATGCGTCATTGTCTGACGACGGCGAGAACCTCGTATACAAGAAATACATCAATCTGGGTTTCGCGGCCGACACAGATCAGGGCTTGGTCGTCCCGGTAATTCACAATGCCGATAAAAAGGACGTCTACGAGCTGGCGGCGGAACTCGGCGAGCTGTCAGCGCTGGCGCGCGAAGGCAAGCTCAAGGTCGACAAGATGCAGGGCGCGACATTCACGATCTCCAGTCTGGGCGGGATTGGCGGGACGGCGTTCACGCCGATAGTGAATGCCCCTGAAGTAGCCATACTGGGCGTATCGCGATCGTCCATGCAGCCGGTCTGGAACGGCTCGGAATTCGAGCCGCGACTCATGTTGCCGTTGTCGTTGTCTTACGATCACCGGGTCATCGATGGTGCCGCCGCCGTGCGATTCACCACGTTTCTTGGTCAACAACTGGGCGACGTCGACACTTTGCTGCAGGCGACACCCTAGTGGCCGATCACAGCGCACAACTCGTTGTTGTCGGCGCCGGACCCGGCGGCTACACGGCGGCGTTTCGTGCGGCGGATCTCGGTATGGACGTCATGCTCGTCGAACGTTGGGATACGCTCGGCGGCGTTTGCCTCAACGTCGGCTGTATTCCTTCCAAGGCATTGCTGCACGCCGCGAAGGTCGTCGACGAAGCTGCGGCGATGGCGGATCACGGCATTACCTTTAGTAAGCCGAAGATCGACGCTCTCAAACTTCGCGGCTGGAAAAACGAAGTCGTCGGAAAATTGACAGGCGGCCTGACGCAGCTCGCAAAGCAGCGCAAGGTACGCGTGCTTCACGGAACAGTGAAATTTGCGTCGGCGAACGAGCTCGCGCTGGACTCGGGCGAGACCATTGCGTTCGAAAAATGCATCATTGCGGCCGGTTCCGAGGCGATGAAGCTGCCGGGGCTGCCGGATGATCCCCGCATCATCGATTCCACGGGCGCGCTCGAACTGGATCCCTTGCCGAAACGCATGCTCGTCGTCGGCGGCGGCATCATCGGGCTCGAGATGGCCTGTGTTTACAGTGCGCTCGGCACCGAAGTCAGTGTTGTCGAACTCATGGATCAGCTGATGCCCGGCACGGACAAGGACCTGCTCAGGCCTTTCCTCAAGGTCGTCAAGCCGCGGTACGAGGCCATTATGACGTCGACGAAGGTCACGGGCATGCGCGCTACGGTGCCTGGTATCGAAGTCAGTTTTGAAGGCAAGGACGCGCCGAAGATCGGTGTTTATGACCGTGTGCTTGTCGCCGTCGGGAGACGGGCCAACGGCGATCAACTCGATGCGGAGAAAGCCGGCGTCAGCGTCAACGAACGTGGCGTCATCGCAGTGGACAAACAGATGCGGACCAGCGCGCCGCATATTTTCGCGATCGGCGACCTGGTGCCCGGTCCGATGCTGGCGCATAAAGCCACGCATGAAGGCAAGGTCGCGGCGGAAGTCGCTGCCGGCGAAAAGAGTCACTTCGACGCGCGTACGATTCCGTCGGTGGCCTATACGGACCCGGAAATCGCCTGGGTCGGGCTCACGGAAACCGAGGCGAAAGAGCAGGGCGTCAGCTACGAAAAAACGCAGATTCCGTGGGCGGCGAGCGGCAGGGCCCTGGCCCTGGGCCGACCCGAAGGTTTCACCAAGCTGCTGTGGGACAAGGACACCGAGCGCGTCCTTGGCGGTGCCATCGTCGGTCCGAATGCCGGTGATCTCATCGCGGAGATCGGACTTGCGATCGAAATGGGCGCGGATGCCGCGGACATCGGTCTGACGGTGCATCCGCATCCGACCTTGTCGGAAACCGTGGCATTCGCCGCCGAGGCAATGGAAGGCACGCTGACCGACCTGTATATGCCGAAGAAGCGCAAACCTCGGTAACGATTCTTTCCTTTATCGCCGCCGCCGAAGCGCCACAGGCTCTGCAACGACAGCAAGCCGGTGCTGGCGGTCTCGTTACCACTGGCGCCGAATATTGCATCTCGAAGCGGACAGCCCCGGCGCAATGCCGGGGCCGTCTGTTGCAGGCAAACGCTGCCGCGTCGCCTACGGGGCGGGCGGACAGAAGTTCAGTATCGGCGGCGCATGGATGATCTGCGCATTCAAGGGACCGAAATCGGCTCTCGGCGTGGACACCGTAACGTCGATCAGCGACTTGCCAAGGCTCAGACAAGTACCGATCGCGGGAAAGCCCTCATGCGGACACAGGTTCGCTTCGATTTCCGCGGCACTCGTGTATGGATCTTGCACGATGTCCCTGGCCGACCAGTCCATCAAGAGGCGGCTCTGCCACCAGCTCGAATAACCGACGTCGCCGGGAGCATAGTCGACCACGGGATCAGGCTGCACTCTCAGGCCGAGCGGTCCCGACTCGAAAATCGTATAGATGGGATTCTGCTCATCGGCCGGAATGCTGGCCCTGACCTCGATCGGCGTCGGATCGTTGAGCTTGGCAAGCCGCGTAACCAGGTAGCCCTTGTACCACGCCGCTTCCTGCACCGCGCCCGGCGTTTGCTGAGCCATGCTCGTGCTTGCGGACATGATGACGACAATCGTCAGTAATATCTTTTTCATGATCAATCTCCTTGGGTGTGTTAAGCACCGTCAGGATTGACCGTCTCCATACCTCAAGGCCTCATGATTAACTGATTTGTGACTGATTGTTTCCTGATTATCAGCCGAGATTCATAGTAAATTGCGTTGCCGGTCCGTTGCCTGCGAGTTCTACGTATTGATCGTGCAGGTGGCCCGCCGGAGGCTAGGGCCGCAAACAAGGAGCTTCAAGGAATGCAGGATTTTCCCCATCACTACCGCGCCGCTGCATCGGCCGGCGCGACGGGTACGGTTGAGCTGAGCAGCCCCGGACTCGAAACATTGGACACTGCGGGTCCGGCAGAATTTGGCGGTCCCGGAGATAAATGGTCGCCGGAAACGTTGCTGGTGGGTTCTGTCGCCGACTGTTTTGTCCTGTCATTCCGGGCTGTTGCACGTGCGTCGCGGATCGACTGGCTCGATCTTCAGTGCGAGGTCGTCGGTGATCTGGATCGTGTCGATAAGGTCACCCGTTTTACGGAGTTCAGGATAAACGCAACGCTTGCCGTTCCGGACGGTGTCGCCGACGCTAAAGCCGTCCGTGCGCTCGAGAAGGCGAAAAAGCACTGCCTGGTAACGAATTCGCTGTCCGCCAACACGACTCTGGAGGCGCAAGTGCGTGTGCTCCCGGCAGGCCTGGCGTGCCGGGACTGAACCGGGGGGCACGCCGTCGGGCTGCTCATCGACGGCCTGATCGCGTTCAGTCGGACTTCTTGCCCAGGCGTCTGTCGAGCAGATAGTCGACACTGAGTTTGCCGCCACCCTTCAACAGCAGCGGGATCAGCATCGCGATAAACAACAGCGGTATGCGGTAATTGCCGAATCCCTTGTTCGATACGGAATAGCCCTTCCAGAGTTCCGACAGGCTGGACCACTCGGCAGGCCAGTGAACCCCGGCGATCGCGACGATGGTCAGGATAATCAGGCTGAACGCCCAGAATCGTGTAAACAGTCCCAGTACAAGACCGATGGCGCCAAGTATCTCGGTCCATGTCGCGAGGAACCAGCTGATCTCCACGGGTACGACATTGAAAGGGAACGGAAAATTGTCCTGAACATTACCGAACCAGTTGTTGCCACCGTATTTCATCATCCCGGCTTTGCCGAATTCATAGGCCAGGAGCAGCCGGATCGGTAACAGGGCGAGCCAGTCGCCCACGGGGTCGAGGAAGGCAACGACGCGCGTCTTCCACATGCCGTAGAGTTTTTGCATTTCAAGTCTCCGCGACCGGTGCTCGCGCGCCGGTCAGTATTTCAAGTTGTCTCAATTCCTCGAGGGCTTGCCGGCCATGCTCGAGCAATGCGTCGACATTCGCGTAATCGATTTCTGTCGCCAGGCTGTGCAGCAGCTGTTGTCCCGTGAGGCCTTCACTATTATTTTCGATTGCGTCGAGCAACCGGGCGGTGACGGCATTCAGCTCCAGAAACGCAACGCTGTCGTCGCTCTTGCGGTAGATGGCGATGCAGACTGGCGCCTCCGCGGGACGATCGGGCAGGTAATTTTTCGAGATCCGATGCACGGGGTAGGTATATGCGAATACCCAGGCGAGCGCCGATTTGACCGGAATGTCGGCCAGTAAATCTCCGCTCGGGTCGACGCCGCTCGGGTCGTTTTCCTCCTCCGAGACCGACAGGGCGATCTCCGCGTACTCGTAATGAGCGAGTTCGAGGAGAAACGGATAATCGTCGTCCCTTAACTGGTATTCGTTCTGCAAGAATCCCAGGAATTCCTGTGGCAGCTCGAGAAAATAGGGCGTTACCGCTTTGTGTTGCTGCATGAACTGACGAATCAGGGCGTCCCATTGATCGTCGCTGAGGATTTTGCGAATAACCGGAAACATGCCGCCGAGAAGATTACGCAGGTTGTTGAAAAACAGATGGCGATACACACCCATGCGCCGATCTTCAATTCCATCCGGGGCGGCGACGTGTTCGGGGTCGCGAATATGCGCCGCAAACTCGTACTGCTTCTTCTGGAAATCGGGACGGTCAGCCACTGGCGGGCTCTTTCGCAGCGGCGTCGCTTTGCAGTTGACGAATTCGGGCGACCTCGTCGAGCAATTCCCGCATCGGCGGGAAATTGAAATCGCGCTCGAGCAGCGTCGGCACGACTCCGAAATGGGCATAGGCATCGGCAAGCAGCGCCCATGCCTGTTGATCGACGGCGGAACCGTGGGTATCGACCCGAAGGTCCTCATCCTGCACATAGTGCCCGGCCAGGTGAAAGTATCGAACACGGTCCGCAGGCATCCCGTAAAGGAATTCGTATGGATCGTATTTGTGATTGATGCTGTTGACGACGATATTGTTGATATCGAGCATCAGGTCGCAGTCGGCCTCGTCGAGAACGGCCGTGATGAAATCGGTCTCGGACATCGATGTGTCCGTCGGCGTGTAATAGGACACGTTTTCGAGCGCGATCCGCTGTTCAAGGATGTCCTGGACGCGACGGACACGATCGGCGACGTATTTCACGGCTTCGTCCGTGAACGGAATGGGCATCAGGTCGTACAAATGGCCATCGTCTCCACAATAGCTGAGGTGCTCCGAGTACAGGCGAATGCCGTGCTCGGCCATGAACGCCTTGATGTCCCGCACGAGCTGTTCATCGAGCGGGGCAGGGCCGCCAATCGACAGGGACAGTCCATGAATGACAAACGGATAGCGTTCCGTGAACCAGCGGAACTTCTTGCCCAGCGCGCCGCCGACGTGGATCCAGTTCTCCGGAGCGACCTCCATGAAGTCGATCTCCCCGGCAGGAACCTCCATTAGCTGGTCAGCGATCGGCCGGCGCAGGCCGAGGCCGGCTCCGGCGACAGGGTATCGGGTATTCAAGTCATTCATATGGCAAATGACCTCGGTAGCAGGGAAATTATTACACTAAAGTCGGCGCAGTCGATCCAGGTAGGCGGCCTCGTCGGGCATTCTGTTCTGACTCTGCGCTTCCCACAAGGTCTCCGCGAGGCAGTCGATCATACGGTGTTCGGCATCGTGCACATCGCCTGTCTTGCCCGCCAAACGAGCGTGAATGTCGGCAATACCCGCCGGCCTGTCGGTCGCCACCTGTTCCCGCAGCCCCAGGTGCAGCCCCATATGCAGGAACGGGTTGGTGTGGCCGCCTTCGACCGTGTAGTCAAGCTCGAGATCGCCCGTTACGGCGTCGACGTATTCGGGATGGTCCTCGATCACCTGGGCGATCTGCGCCTCGAGTGGCGACAGCACCTGCCCGTCAATCCGCTTTTTCCACGCATCGGCATACATGCGGCGCAGCTCATTGCGGTCCTGGCCGAAGATCATGCGGGTTCCTTGTGCCTGTATTCGCACCATTCGACAATTGGGCAATTGCCGCACAATGGCTTGCGCGCCTTGCAGATGTATCGTCCGTGCAGAATAAGCCAGTGGTGTGCATTCTTCTTGAACTCGTCAGGCGTCAGCCGAACGAGGCGTTTTTCGACTTCGAGCGGGGTCTTGCCCTTCGCAATCCCGGTGCGGTTGGCGACGCGAAAAATGTGCGTGTCCACGGCAATCGTCGGTTCGCCGAACGCGGTGTTCAGGATTACGTTGGCGGTCTTCCGACCGACGCCGGGCAGCTTTTCGAGCGCTTCCCGCGTCCTCGGGACCTCACCGCCATGTTCTTCCATGAGGATGCGGCAGGTCTTGATGATGTTGCCGGCTTTGCTGTTGAAAAGGCCGATCGTCTTTATGTATTGCTTCAAACCGTCCTCACCGAGCGCAACAATCGCCGCGGGTGTACTCGCGACCGGATAGAGTTTCTCTGTGGCTTTGTTGACACCGACGTCGGTCGCCTGTGCAGAGAGGATCACGGAAACGAGCAGTTCAAACGGTGTCTGATACCTGAGTTCCGTATCGGGCTCCGGATCGAGTTCGCGGAGCTTCGAGTAGATTGCGGTGCGCTTGTCCCTGTTCATCGCCTGTACTTATGCTTTCTGCGGTCGATCGAGTTTTTTGCTGCAACCGCCAGCGCCAGGCTGAAAAATGCGCCAGGCGGCAGGATGGCGAGCAACAGTCCCCCGTGCGTCAGCAATTCCCGGAATGCGCCGAGAGCCATAAGCAGCAGTGCGAAACCTGCTCCCATGCCCAGGCCGTCCACGATGCTGAGGCCGACAGGATTTCTCGAGGCAAAGAGTTCCGCTCGCGCGACGATGGCACAGTTGGTGACGATCAGCGGGATGAAGATTCCGAGCGATCGATCCAGCAGCGGAAACCAGGCTTTGAAGATCAGTTCGATACAGGTGACGAGGCTGGCGATGATCAGCACGTAGATCGGGATGCGAATCTCCGGGATGATCCAGCGCCGCGTCGCCGATACGAGTCCGTTCGACAGGGTCAGCACAAGAAGCGTCGCTATGCCGAGGCCCAGTCCATTGACGAAAGTGTTCGTAATTGCGAGCAGCGGGCAGAGCCCGAGGAGCTGCACCAGGCCGGGATTGTCACGCCAGAGTCCGGCGAGCAGCCGTGTGATGTAGCTTCCGGACGTCATTCGTTCTCCCCGGCGGCCGGCATGGAAAATAACTCGTCGCGATGGGCGTCGAAGTATAGCAGCGTCTCCCGGACTGCCTTTATGACCGCGCGCGGCGTGACGGATGCGCCCGTGAGCTGATCGAATTGACCGCCGTCGACCTTTACGGCCCAGCCGTCAGGCAGGGGATCGGCAAGCGAGCGTCCTTCGAACTGACGTACCCAGTCCGAGCGCGTTACCTCGATCTTGTCTCCCAGGCCGGGGGTTTCCCTGTGTTCGAGAATGCGCAGGCCTGTCACTGTGCCGTCGGCCTCGACGCCCAGCAAAATGCGAATCGGGCCGGAATAGCCATCACGTGCCGTGACGACGAAAAGCGCGGCGACCGGAATATCTTCGGCGAACACGCGGTAGATGATCGCCGGTCCATTGCCCGGCAGGTCGTGCGGTGGCTCTATTACGACGCGGGACTCGCTGACGCCAGAGTCATAAAAGACGCCTGCCAACGCGGGTTCCAGGCTTTGTTCGAGCAGGGCTTTCTCGTTGGCCGCTATCCTGTCGCGCGTGCCCTGAAAGGTTGCCGCAACCAGTGCCGTGCAAATCGCGGCGATCATTGCCAGCGTCAATCCGGTTTTCATGACGGAGCGCTCAGCCATGGCGGGCACCTTTGGCATGTCCGACGATATGCGGGCGCGTTACGTAGTCAATGGCCGGTGTTGCCATGTTCATGAGCAGCACCGCAAACGCGACGCCGTCGGCATACGAGCCCCACTTGCGGATGCAAAAAATCAGGAAGCCGATACCGATGCCGTAAATAAAGCGGCCCTTCGGGCTCGTGGCCGCAGAGACCGGGTCCGTTGCGATAAAGAACGCGCACAATATCGTTGCGCCCGAAAACAAGTGAAAGCCGGGACCTGCATTCGTGCCCGGGTCGATAAGATACATGATTGTTGCGGGCGCCAGCAGACCGATGAAAACGCCTGTCGGTATTTGCCAGCGGATGATCTTTTTGAGCAGCAGCCAGAAACCGCCGACCGCCACGAAGTTGCCGATCCACTCCCAGCCGCGGCCGCCGAAATCACCCATCAGAGGATTGGCGCGAATCTCGGCATAGGTCCGCATGTTGCGCAATCCCGACTGCATCGCGTCCAGCGGCGTCGCGCGACTGATGGCGTCGAAGGTCAGCGTGTCCGGCAATGATCCCGTAAGCGTGTAGGCGACGGTTTGCAATATCGTCAGTTGTTTGTAGTCCATGTTTCCGATGTCGGGCTCCACCCAAAGGTTCATCTCCATCGGGAATGCGACGAGTATGACGACGTAGCCGACCATCGCCGGATTGAAGATGTTGAAACCCAGTCCGCCGTAAAGGTGCTTGGCGACGACGACAGCAAATATCGACGCTGTCGCCGTGACCCACCAGGGCGTCAATGACGGCAGGGCGAAGGCGAGCAGCGCAGCCGTCACGAGCACGCTGAAATCGGCCAACGCGGTTTCGGGATTGCGGCCGCGGGCATGCATCATCAGCGCTTCGCTGCCGACACAGAAGATAGAGGCAACGATCAGATTGAAAATAAAGCCCGGTCCGAAGTACCACACGTGCGCAATCGCGGCGGGTACGAGCGCGGCGAGCACGTGCAGCATCATCGTCGAGACCCTGGCGACGGGTGCAAGATAGGGTGCTTCACGCCTGACAAACTCCATCAGTCGCCCTTTTCCTTGTCTTGCTTGCGGCGCAGGATCTCGGCGATGGCCTCCGGTCCCGCGCGCCTGGCCTGTTCTTTTTGCCGAGCCAGTTCGGCTTCGCGCGCCTGTTGTTCCTTTTCCAGCCGCTCGTTGCGGGCTTCGAATCGTGCCCTGGCCCGTTCGGCGCGAGCTTTTTCATCGGCCATCTCGCGAATCCGCGCCTTGGCGATGCGAAAGTCTGCTGTCAGCGGTATGTGGCTCGGACAGACGAGATCACAACAACCGCATTCGATGCAGTCGAGCAGGCCGTGATCGCGGAGTCTGGCCTCGTCGTCGGCGCAGGCATACCAGAACAGCTTTTGCGGCAAAAGCTGTACCGGGCAGACGGCTGCGCATTCACCGCATCGAATGCACGGCATCTCCTCGCCGATGGCGGGCGTCTCCGACAGCACGAGGATGCAGTTCGTCGCCTTGACCAGTGGGACACGATCCGTCGTGACTGACTTGCCTGTCATCGGACCACCGATGATCAAATGCCTGGCCTTATCGGTATAGCCGCCGGCGAAACTCATAATGTCGGCCACGGTCGTTCCAATCCGTGCCCTGACGTTCATCGGGCGATTGACACCGCTGCCGGTGACCGTGGTCACGCGCGATATCAGCGGCTCGCCACTGACCACCCAGTCGTGAATAGCGGCTGCCGTGCCGACGTTTTGTACGAGGCAGCCAACGTCCGTGGGTAATCCGCCACTCGGTACCTCGTGGTTCGTGATCAGCTGTACAAGCTGATCTTCACCGCCAGAGGGATAGATCGTCGGCACCTGCTTGAGCACAATCCGCTCGTCACCTGCGTCGCCGAGCACTTCGCCCAGGCGCCGAATGGCGTCAGGTTTGTCGCTTTCGACGGCGATATAACAGACGTCGATACCGAGTGCGTGCATGAGAATCCGGCTGCCGCTGACGATTTCAGCGGCATGCTCGCGCATAAGAACATCGTCACAACTTATGTAAGGCTCGCATTCGACACCGTTGAGTATCAGGTACCGGAGCTCGGCGGTTGCCGCCTGCATAAGTTTCTGCGCTGTCGGGTATACTGCGCCACCCAGCCCGACGATGCCTCCCTGGAGAATTTTCGCCAGTAATTTATCTGGCGAGAGGGATTGGTATGGCGGCAGATCCCTGTCGTGGCGCAAGGGCTCGTCTTCGAAGTCGCATGCGATGATCATGCAGGGCGCGCTGTCGCCGTAGCGCCTGTGCACCGGCCATGGCTCGATTGCGACCACTTTCCCCGACGAAGAGGCGTGCACCGGTGCGCCGAGTGAACTGTCTGCCTCGGCGACAAGCTGTCCTTTCAAAACACGTTCGCCTATGGCGACAATCGGGTGTGCCGGATCGCCCGCATGTTGAGCAAGCGGCAGGACCAGTTGCGCCGGTACCGGAACAGTCCGTATCGGCTCGGCTGTCGACTCGGACTTGTATGCCGGCAGGCGCAGCCCACCGTGCAGCTTGCCCAGGTCATAGGTCGGTGCGCTCACGTCCGCGCCTCCAGGTTGATGCAGTCAACCGGGCACGGAGCAATACACAGCTCGCAACCGGTGCACTCGGACTCGATCACCGTGTGCATGAGCTGGTGGGCTCCGACAATGGCGTCAACGGGGCATGCGGCGCGGCAATGCGTACAGCCAATGCACAGCGCCTCATCGATGACCGCGACCATCGCTCGAGTCTTTGCAGGCTCTGCGAGCGGCAGGGCTTCCCGCCCGAGGAGTTCCGCAATGCGGCGTACCGTGGCGTCCCCGCCTGGCGGGCACAGGTTGATCGTCGCTTCGTTTGCGACGATGGCGGCAGCATAGGGCCTGCAGCCCGGGTAGCCGCATTGGGCACATTGTGTTTGTGGCAGCAGTTCATTGACCTGCTCGACCAGCGAATCGCTCGACGAAGGCAGCCTGCGCGATGCGATGCTGAGCGCGAGTCCGGCGATCAGGGCGATCGCAGCGATGGTTCCTACAGCCGTCCAGATAGTGACAGTCGTCATCGCTCACGGCCGGGCCATGCCCGAAAAGCCCATAAACGCAAGCGACATGACGCCCGCCGTCACTAACGCAATCGCGGTGCCGCGGAACGGCGCAGGAATGTCGCTGGCGTCGAGACGCTCGCGAATTGCAGCGAACAGCACCAACACGAGCGCGAAACCCGCCGACGCGCCGAAGCCGAAGAAGACCGACTGCACCAGGCCTTTGGACTGCTGCACGTTAAGCAGGGCAACGCCGAGCACTGCGCAGTTGGTCGCGATGAGCGGTATGTAGATGCCGAGTACCTGGTGCAACAGCGGGCTGAGCCGCCGCACCATGATCTCCGTGAATTGCACGCTGGCCGCGATGACGAGTATGAAACCGATCGTGCGCAGGTATTCGAGTTCGAGCGGAACGAGCAGATACTGGTGTAACAGGTACGCGGTCGCCGATGACAGGGTCAGCACGAATGCCGTGGCCAGTGACATGCCGGTTGCGGCTTCGAGATTCTTCGACACGCCCATGAAAGGACACAGGCCGAGAAAGCGCGCGAGTACGAAGTTGTTGACGAGAACCGTGCCAACGAGAATGACGATAATTTCGGTCATACTCCCGAACTGTCTTTCGATTGCTCGATCATTGCATCGACCGCGCCCGGATCGACGCGCTGCAACAGCGGTTTGAACTTGTTGATCTTCTTCCCGAGCAGGGGCGTCGCTGCGGAATCCCAGCTCCAGTGATCCTCGCCGAGAAATTCCCTCGCGCCTTCCGCGACCGCAGGAATGACGGGTTGCAGGTAGATCATGAGGCTACGAAACATGTTAAGGCCCTGCGTGCAGACGTGCTGGACCTCGCCGAGCTGACCGTCGTCCCTGGCCATTACCCAGGGTTTCTTGTCGTCGATATACCTGTTTGCCATGTCGGCCAGCGCCATGACCTGCCGCATCGCCTTCGAGTACTCGCGCTTTTCGTAGTGCTCGGCTATTCGGTCCGAGGACGCCGCCACTTCCGCAAATAGCCCGGCTTCGGGTAACTCCCCGGCAAGGACTCCATCAAAGCGCTTGTTGATGAATCCGGCACACCGGCTCGCGATATTTACCAATTTGCCGACGAGATCCGAGTTTACGCGCGCTATGAAGTCCTCGAGACTGAGGTCGATATCCTCGATCGTCGGACCGAGTTTGGCTGCGTAGTAATAACGTAAATACGATGGATCGAGGTTGTCGAGATAGGTGCGTCCCTTGATAAATGTACCGCGTGATTTCGACATTTTCTGACCGTTGATGGTCAGGAAACCGTGCGCATACACACTCGTTGGCGTCCGGAAGCCCGATCCCTGCAAAACCGCCGGCCAGAACAGCGTATGAAAGTACATGATGTCCTTGCCGATGAAGTGGTACAGCTCGGTATCGTGGCCCGGGCGCCAGTACTCGTCGAAATCGAGGTCCTCGCGGCGATCGCAGAGATTCCTGAAGCTCGCGGGATAGCCGACGGGAGCGTCGAGCCAGACATAGAAGTATTTGTCCTCGGTTCCGGGAATCCGGAAGCCAAAGTAGGGCGCGTCGCGGGATATGTCCCAGTCCTGCAGACCGGCCTCGAACCATTCCTCGAGCTTGGCCACCACGTTCTTGTCCAGTGTGGCCTCGCTCATCCAGTTGCGCAGGCGCTCTTCGTAGTCGCTGAGTCTGAAGAAGTAATGCTCCGACTCGCGTTTTACGGGCGTCGAGCCGGACAGCACCGAGACCGGTTCGATCATGTCTTCCGGAGCGTAGGTTGCGCCGCAAACTTCGCAGGCGTCGCCGCGCTGGTCCTGGCTGTTGCAGCGCGGGCACGTTCCGCGGATAAAGCGGTCGGCGAGAAACATGCCTTCTTTCTCGTCGTAGAATTGCTCGATGGTCTTTGTGTAAATATCGCCGGAGGCACGCAGCGCCTCGTACATCTCGGTGGTCAGAGCCTCGTTTTCCGGTGAATGCGTCGTGTGATAATTGTCGAAATCGACACCGAATGCCTCGAATACGCTGACAAACTCCTTCGAGTTCGTCTCCGTCAGCTCCTCCGGCGAGACACCGAGCTTTCGCGCCTGCAGCATGATCGGCGTGCCATGCGCGTCTGACGCGCAAACATAAATGCAGCCGTGGCCCCGCAGCTTTTGAAACCGCACCCATATGTCGGTCTGGATATACTCGACCATGTGCCCCATATGCGGGTGCCCGTTTACATAGGGCAGCGCGCTGGTGACGAGGATTTTTCTCGGCTTCTCAGGCATTTGTAGCTGTTGTTGTTTACGCGGTTTCGAAGGCCGCGATTATGCCATGAGTGGCGGAACGGGACGCGTCTTAATCGAGGATCATTCCTCGTCTTTCATGCGCTCGAATTTGGCCTTGTTGTTCGCCTGCTGGTAGGCCTCGTGGCCGGTGATCAGGCCGTTGCGGTGCAGCTCCATCAGTGCGGAATCCATCGTCACCATGCCTGACGCGCCGCCCGATTGCATGGCGGTCTCGAGCTGATCGAGCTTGCCCTGCCGAATCAGGTTGGCCACGGCCGGCGTGTTGATCAGGACCTCGAGAGCGGCAACGCGTCCGGCTTCGGTCTTTTTGGGCAACAGCTGCTGCGACACGACGCCTCTCAGTGACGTCGATATCATCGTCCGGATGTGGGCCTGCTTGTCGGCCGGGAAAGAGTTGATGATGCGGTCAATGGTCTGCGCGCAGCCGTTGGTATGCAGCGTGCCCATGACCAGGATACCCATCTCGGCAGCGGTGACCGCAATACTGATCGTCTCCAGATCGCGCATTTCGCCAACCAGGACCACATCCGGATCCTCGCGTAAAGCCGAGTGCAGCGCCTCGGCGAAAGAGCCGCTGTGCAGGCCGACCTCGCGCTGGCTGATCAGGCAGCTCTTCGTTTTGTGCACGAATTCAATCGGATCCTCGATCGTCAGTATGTGACCCTTCATATTCGTGTTCATCGCGTCGATCATCGCCGCCAGCGTCGTCGACTTGCCGGAGCCGGTCTTGCCCGTCACGAGTATCATGCCCTGCGTCTGCTTGCACAGGTCGTGAATAACCTTGGGCATCCCGAGCTGTTCCAGCGTGAGGGCCTGCGAGGGAATGGCCCTGAAAATCGCGCCGATGCCGTTGAGGTGCCGGAACGCATTGACTCTGAAGCGCGATACCTCGGGGATGTGGTAGGCAAAGTCGGCCGCATCGTCCTTGTCGAAGGCGCGCTGCGTCGTGCCATCCATGATTTCTTGCAGGCACTCGGTCACCGTTTCCGTGTCGATGACGTCTTCGCGCAGCTTTTGCAGGCCGCCATGCACCCTGACGCGTGGCGGGTCGCCGGACACGAAATGCAGATCCGACGCCTTATGCTTGAGCGCTTCCTGCAGGTACTGGTCGATCTTACTCATTCAGGAGCTTCTCATTGCCGCCGATATCGATCATCGGCAGGATGTCAGTATTCGTCACGTATCGTGTGAATTTCTTCTTTTCATTGGCGAATCGGTAGGCGTCGTCGGGGTCGACCTCCTTGCGATTGATTGCGTCGAGCAATGCCTGGTCGAGCAGCTGCATGCCCAGGTCTTTGCCGGTCTGCAGCTGCGACGGGATCTGGTGTGTCTGATCCGTCGTAATGAGCTTGGCAATGGCGCGGGTGTTGACGAGAATCTCCAGCACGGCCCTGCGGCCGCGGCCATCTGGTGTCTTGCACAGAACCTGCGTGACAACGGCCTTCAGGCTCATCGCGAGAAACGCCTTGGTCTGCTCTCGCAGCTCGCCGGGCAGCGCGTCAATGATGCGGTCAATGGTTTTGACGGCGCCCGTTGTGTGCAATGTGCCAAGGACGAGGTGGCCGGTTTCGGCGGCCGTCATCGCCATCGATATGGTTTCCGCATCGCGCAGCTCGCCGACGAGGATGACGTCGGGATCCTCACGCATAGCGGAGCGAACGCCGTCCGCAAAAGAGGTCAAATGGGTGCCCAGTTCGCGCTGGATGACCTGGCTGTTTTTACTCGGATGTACGAATTCGATCGGATCCTCGAGACTGATGATATTGAGATTACGCGTCTCGTTGAGGTGGTTGATCATCGCCGCGAGCGTCGTCGACTTACCGGTTCCCGTAGACCCTGTGACGAGCACCATGCCCTGGTGGTAATCGCAGAATTTTGAAATAACAGGCGGCATGTTGAGCTGCTCAAGCGTCGGCACGTCACCGGGAATGTGTCGAAATACTGCGCCATAACCCGTCGATTTTCTGAATACGTTGACGCGGAAACGCCCGCCTTCTTCCGCAACGTAAGAAAAGTCGAGGTCGTGCCCGCCGTCGAGGACTTCTATCTGGTTGCTCGTCAGAATTTCGCGAACGTAGCCTTCGAGTTCGACATCCGAGAGTTCGCGGAACTTGATTGGCCGCAGATCGCCGTTCATACGCAGCATAGGCGGTATGCCCACCGCCAGATGTACATCCGAACAGCCTTGCGCGAGGCCGAGTTTCAAAAATGCATCGATTCGAGCCATAGTCTTTACAGCGTAACGGCGTCGAGCGCCTCGTTCAGTTCATCCATCGTCTGGTAACGCTTGCTTTTGTCGACGGACATCGCCTTGGCAATGATGGCTGCGAGGTCGTCGGGGATGGCTGGGTTGACTTCCTGGCATTGCTTGGCTTTGCCCTGCACGTGCTGGTACATGACGGACATGTGGTCACCGCGGCTGTATGGCGGGATGCCGGTGGCCATCTCGTACATGATGACTCCGACGCTGTAGACATCCGCCGACTCATCGACTTTCTTGCCGAGAATTTGCTCAGGAGCCATGTACTTCGGCGAACCGATGACATAGCCGGTCTTCGTAAGCTGCGTGTCGCCGCTGGCAGCTGCAGCTGCTACGCCGAAGTCCACGATCTTGAGCAGGCCGTCGTCATTGACGAGGATATTCGCCGGTTTCAGGTCGCGGTGAATGACGCCGGCCTGGTGCGCCACGGCCATACCCGTCGCTATGTCACGCGAATACTGCAGCATCTTCGTGACATCCATCGGCGTGTTATTCGGTATCTCGCCGCTCAGCGTGTGCGAGGGGAAATACTCCATCGAGATCGCATAGCTACCCTGCAAATTCAGGAAGTCATAGATACGGATAACGTTGCGGTGCGTGATTTTGCGCGAGTATCGCAGTTCGTGGACGAAACGCTTCATCATCTCCTCGTCCGAAGAGACATTGGGGTTCAGGAACTTGAGGATCAGCTGCTCGTCGACGACCTCGTCCTCCATCAGGAGTACCGTGCCGAACGCGCCCTTGCCGATTTTTTCGATATAGCGATAACGGCCGTCGATGATGTCGCCTGGATTGAGCTTGGAAATATCCAGCACTGGCGACGCGGTAATGGAGGGCGCATCCACCGTGGTCGGATCGGCAACGGCAGACGCTTCCTTCGCCGCGGCCTGTGCCTCGAGCAGCTTGCTGAGTTCCTCATCGTCGAGCAACATCGTCTTCGTATGTTCGCCGATCTTCTTCGCGCGTTCGTTTTCAGCCAGAACCGTCTCGGAGAAACGGGCGTCGAGGTGCTTCAGCGCCTTGTCGGCGACGTTGATGATCGTCGGTTCTTCGGACTGCTGGATTTTCCTGAGTGCCATGCGAACGGTTTCGGCATGAGCCTCGTCCGCGAGATTGGAGATCGCCTTGATGGCTTCGACCTGCACTTCACGCTCTGCGTGGTTGAGCATCGGTACGATCTTGGTGATGTTCTCGTGACTGCCCACCTTGCCGATCGCTCGAACCACGACCATATCGGTTTTGGCATCCTTGCCGAGCATGCCGAGCAGCTTGGGCAGGGCCCTGGTGCCGCCTATCTTGGAAAGCGCGTCCACGGCACGTTCGCGGACCCACCAGTCGGAATCGTCCGCGGCCTTCATCAGGGCATTTACGGCACGTTCGTCCTTGGTCGCATTCAGGATCTCGATCGCCGTACGGCGAATCTCTTCGTCTTCGTCCTTGATCAGGGATACCACGGCGTCGACGACCTTGGGTCCGCCGATCTCGGCGAGCGCGTCGCCGGCACGCGATCTGACCCACCAGTCGTCGTCCTTGATTGCCGCGAAGAGCTGCTTCACCGAATCTTTCGTACCGATCGCGTTGAGCACTTCTACAGCAGCGCGACGGGCATATTCGGACTCATCCTTGAGCGCACCGGTCAGGTGTTTGACGGTTTCGGGGTGATTGAGCTGGATCAGCATTTCGACGGCTTTGCCCTGCACGTCGAGGTCCGGGTCCTGCAGCAGCCTCGCTACGGCCGCGACGTTGAACGCGTCGCCGCGTGCCGCGAGCGCGCCAAGCGCGGCGCTGCGAACCAGCTTGTTCGTATCCTTGAGCTGCGTCTCCAGCGCGTTGTTGACTTCGGGCCTGTCGAAGCGGGTGATCAGGTGAATCAGGTGAACCTTGATGATGGGGTCGCGGCCGCCGAGACGAGAGACAAGATCGGGAATCATCTCTGGACGGACCATGTCCTCAATAATCCTGAACAGGGCGGCCGACTCTTTGGGATCGAGATCGTATGCTTTCTGCAGCAACTCATGCACGCTGAGATCCTGCTTGTGAACTCGCAGGACTTCGATTAGCGCAGGCTTGGAAACTTCGGCATCGTCGAACCAGTCGAGCAGCTTGTTGGCGTTGTAATTCGTGGCGCTGGACAATGCCCAGGACGTGCCCGAGACAACGCGCTCGTTGCCGTCGGCGAGGCCTTCCCTGAACATCTGAAGAGTCTTGTCGGAAACCAGGCTCGAGAGAATGTCCACGAAGACCATCGTATGCGATTTGTCGGAAAGCGCGAGCGCGTCGATTGCCTTGGGAACCACTTTGGCACCAATGCCTTTGATACGCTTGACGAGCCGCTTTGCGGAAGGCGAGTCGGGTTTGGGCTCGGCAGCGAGCTGGGTAATGAGCTGGTCCGCGCGAAATCCGCCCAGGAGACTCATTTGCGCGCACCCGGCCCAGAGGTGCCCGCTGTCAGCGTCCCTGCGCACGGTAAGTCAGCTGAACTGCTGTATGCCTTCAATCGTCCGTCGCTTTTACTCAGGCGAATCGGACCGCGCACAGCAAGCCGCGCATGGCCCTGACTTCGATTATTGCCCCGGTGTAGCCAAATGCTACACCGCCCCGACGCGCTTGTCCCGCAAGCTCTTGAAAACCAAAGCTTGGCTCAGGCTCCAGCTTCGTTACAATGTGCGCCCGCGGCCACCCTACAGGGGCGACCGCGACAACAATTTTACCTAATGTAGCAGGCGGAAATGTGACGCCGTCAACAGAATCAGACGTGAAAAACTTCCTCAATTCCATCGAGTTACCCGGGATCGGGCGCTCGATCGCCGATATCGGCCGGATCAAGGCCCTTACCGCTACCGACAGCCGTATCGAAGCGCAGATCGAGCTCGGTTTTCCGGCCACCTCCATGCACGGTGAATATGCCGCGTATATTGCCGATACGCTGGGCGAAAAGACCGGTATCGACGATATTCAGCTCGAGTTTTCGACCAAAATCGTCGCCCACGGCGTGCAACGCAATCTCAAGCCGCTCGAAAACGTGCGCAATATCATCGCCGTAGCCTCGGGCAAGGGTGGCGTCGGCAAGTCGACCGTGTCGGTCAATCTTGCGCTGGCACTCGCTGGCGAGGGCGCGACGGTCGGGCTCCTGGACGCCGATATCTACGGCCCTTCGCAGCCGCAGATGATGGGACTGGCGGGGCAGCAGCCCGACAGTACCGACGGCAAGACGATGCATCCGCTCGACGCTCATGGCGTGCAGGTGATGTCGATAGGCTTCCTCGTGGATCCCGACCAGCCAATGATCTGGCGCGGGCCGATGGTGACATCGGCGCTCAATCAACTGCTGCACCAGACCAATTGGCGCGACCTGGACTACCTGATTGTGGACATGCCGCCGGGAACCGGCGATATCCAGCTGTCGCTGTCGCAGCAGGTTCCCGTCAGTGGTGCCGTCATCGTCACGACGCCGCAGAACATCGCGACACTCGATGCGCGCAAGGGTCTCGCCATGTTTCGCAAGGTGTCGGTGCCCGTGCTGGGCGTCATCGAGAATATGAGCACGCACGTGTGTTCCGAGTGCGGCCACGAGGAGCCGATCTTCGGCACAGGCGGCGGAGCGACTATGTCCAGGGACTTCCAGGTCGACCTGCTCGGCCAGCTGCCCCTCGACGCGGAGATTCGCGAACAGACCGACAGCGGGCGGCCGACCGTGATCGACGAACCGGAATCGCCGGCGGCGAATGCATTCCGCAATGCGGCGATCCGCATGGCGGCAGCGCTGGCGACGCAGGGCAGGGATTACGCCGCGAAATTCCCCAAGATCGTCGTCGAGGACAGCTGATGAGCATCAAGTCCGACCGCTGGATACGCCGCATGGCCGACGAGCACGGCATGATCGAGCCGTTCGAGCCCGGTCAGGTGCGCGACAGCGGCGACAACCGCATCGTGTCCTACGGCACGTCGAGCTACGGCTACGACGTGCGCTGTTCGGACGAATTCAAGATCTTCACGAACATCAACTCGGCGATCGTCGACCCGAAGGGGTTCGACTCGACGAGCTTCGTCGACGTGCAGAGCGACGTCTGCGTCATCCCGCCGAACAGTTTTGCGCTGGCCCGCACGGTCGAATACTTCCGTATCCCGCGGAATGTCCTGACCATCTGCCTCGGCAAATCGACCTACGCCCGCTGCGGCATCATCGTGAACGTCACGCCGCTGGAGCCGGAGTGGGAAGGACACGTGACGCTGGAGTTTTCGAATACCACGCCGTTACCGGCAAAGATTTACGCCAACGAGGGCGTGGCCCAGATGCTGTTCCTCGAGTCCGACGAGGAATGCGAAACGTCCTACAAGGACCGCGGCGGCAAATATCAGGGCCAGACCGGCGTTACCCTGCCCAAAGCCTAGATGGTGAAGAGCATGTCCGCCAGGCCGCGCCACCAGGCCATCTGGCTGACGGGTAAAGCAACGAAATAAACGGCGCTTCCGGCCGCGGCGGTCAGGTAAGCCGGATGCGCACGTCGGTCGCGAAACATCAGGTAGCCGAGCACGACAATATTCAATGCGCCGATCGCCGCTAGCACCTGCGGTGGACCGACGGGAGACTTGCCGTCGAACACAAGGTGCAGAGCCACGAGAACGAGCCTGAAAAGGCCCGGGAGGATGCTCCAGAATACCGTGGAGATCATCCACCGGGCATGATCTTCGAGACTGGTCGCGCTCTTTACCGCCATGAGAACGGCAAAGGCGAATCCCGTTATTACGACAATGTCGATGAAGGACAGGCCGTACCTGGCAGCGTCGGACATCTGTTCGTTCGCCAGGTTGTAGGGAATTGCGCCGAGCGCAGACAACACAACGCCACCGGCGATGAACAGCGCAAACATGCCGAACAACCGGTGCTTCCGGGCGTTACCCCGTGTGACGAGGTAAGGCTGCGCGATCAGCACGACGAACCAGAGCGTCGCTGTCAGACCATGCAGGTGCTGGCGCCATGGCACATCGGCAAATTTCAGCCAATAGCTGGGCAAGAACCCCAGGATAGCGATCGTGAACGGAATCAGGAGCCAGAGGTGCGTGTTCTTGTAGTTATTGATGGACACGATTTCCGCCTTGTCGCGGTTGGTCAGGTCTTTTGCGCCACCGCTGCTGTGAAGACCACATCGGTGGAACTGTTCAGTGCGGTTTCGGCCGAGTCCTGCAAGATGCTGATGACGAAGCCCACGGCAACGACCTGCATCGCGATGTCGTTCGAGATGCCGAACAGGCTGCAGCTGAGCGGAATCAGCAACAGGGATCCGCCAGCGACGCCCGAGGCGCCACATGCCGAGAGGGCGGCAACAATGCACAGGAGTAATGCTGTCGGCAGGTCGACCTGGATGCCGAGCGTGTGAGTGGCGGCGAGGGTCAGCACGGTGATCGTGATCGCTGCCCCACCCATGTTGATGGTCGCACCCAGCGGTATCGATACGGCATACGTGTCCTTCTCGAGATCCAGGCGCTCGCAGAGCGCAAGATTGACCGGAATGTTGGCGGCGGAGCTGCGAGTGAAGAACGCGGTCACGCCGCTTTCCCTGAGTGCCGTGAATACGATCGGGTAGGGATTAGTACGCGTCTTGACCCAGACGATCAACGGGTTGATGACGAGCGCCATGATGACCATGCTGCCGAGCAAAACCGACAGGATACGGGCGTAGTTCCCGAGCACGGCGAGCCCCGATTCCGCGAGATTCCCGGCGACGAGGCCGAAGATGCCGATGGGCGCAAGCCGAATGACGATCCGGACGATGCTCGTGACGGCGTCGGCAATATCCGCGAGCATTTGCCGCGTCGAATCCGCGGCGTTATGCAGAAAGATGCCTAGCAATATGCCCCAGACGAGTATGCCGATGTAGTTGGCGTTCATGATCGCGCTGACCGGGTTATCGACGAGCTTGAGCAGCAGTCCGCCAAGCACTTCGGCGATTCCCTGCGGTGGCGCGGCCTCGAATGTCGTCGTCTGCAACGCGAGCGTCGTCGGAAACAGATTGCTCATCGTCAGCGCGAGCAAAGCCGCGAGCGTTGTGCCGACGAGATACATCGCGACGATCGGCCTCATCTGCGACGTATGGCTGACACGACGATTGGCGATCGCCGAGGCAACGAGTACGAGTACCAGCACGGGTGCCACCGCTTTCAATGCGCCAACGAAGAGGTTGCCGAGCAGCATCGACGTCTTGGCCGCGTCGGGTACCGCCTGCGACAGACCGATGCCGGCCGCGATGCCGATGGCGATTTGCAGCACGAGGCTGCCCGTCATGATTCTTTTTAGAAGGTCGATATCACCGGCTCCTCTATTGGCTCGCCGTCGAGAATGGCTGCACCGCCCTCGTACGTCAAACGTCCCTCACCGAACCAGTGGGCGGCCTCGGGATAGATCTGGTGCTCTACCGCCTGCACGCGCGCACACAACTCGTCGGCCGTTTCGGCTGGATTGACCTCCAGCCTGCCCTGCAGGATGCGCGGTCCGCCATCGAGTTCTTCGGTCACGAAGTGCACCGTGCTGCCATGCCATTCCTCACCGGCATCGAGTACGCGCTGATGCGTGTCGAGGCCGGGGTAAGCCGGCAACAACGCAGGGTGAATATTGAGTACCCGCCCCTCGTAATGCCGGACGAACCACGGGCTCAGGATGCGCATGAAACCGGCAAGAATCAGCAGCTCGGGATCGTACTTGTCGAGCGTCGCCGCGACAGCCCGATCGAACGCTTCGCGACTGTCGAAGCCGCCATGCTCGATGCACTCGGTCGGAATGCCCGCTTTTCTCGCGCGTTCCAGTCCGAACGCGTCGGGTTTGTTGCTGAAGACGGCGACGAGATCGAGGTCGACTTCGCCTGCGGCAACCTGGTCGATGAAGGACTGCAGGTTGGTTCCGGATCCCGAGATCAGGATCGCTGTCCTGCACTTGCTCAACGATACTCAACCTCGCCCGCGCCGCTCGCGACTTCGCCGATCTGCCAGGCCGTCTCGCCGTGCTCGTTGAGGGCAGTGATTGCCTTGTCCGCATCCGCGGATGCAACGGCCACGATCATGCCGACGCCACAGTTGAACGTGCGACGCATCTCGTCGATCTCGATGTTGCCCTTCTCCTGCAGCCAGTCGAAAACGGGCCCTTGCTGCCAGGTCGTGGTGTCGATGACGGCGTGAACACCTGCCGGCAAAATGCGCGGCAGGTTCTCCGTGATGCCGCCGCCGNNCGAGGACCGGCTTGACGTAGATCCGGGTCGGTTGGATGAGCGCATCGAGATCGGCATCGCCGGCAATATCGATAACCTTACGGATCAATGAATAGCCGTTCGAGTGGGGACCGCTGGAGGCGATGCCGATTAACGCATCGCCGGCAGCGATCGAGCTGCCGTCTATCATTTCGGAGCGCTCGGCGGCGCCAACGCAAAAACCGGCAAGATCGTACTCGCCGTCGGCATACATATCCGGCATTTCCGCCGTTTCTCCACCGATCAGGGCGGCGCCGGCCTGCAGGCAGCCCTCGGCAATGCCGGCAACCACGTCTTTCGCCGTGGCAACGTCGAGACGCCCACACGCGAAGTAATCGAGGAAAAACAGCGGCTCCGCTCCCTGGACCAGCACATCGTTGACGCACATCGCGACGAGATCGATGCCGATCGTGTCGTGCCGGTCCAGCTGATGGGCGAGCATGAGTTTTGTGCCGACCCCGTCGGTGCCGGACACGAGGACCGGTTCCCGATAACGACCCGCAGGCAGTGCGAACAGCCCGCCAAAGCCGCCGAGCCCGGCCAGCACTTCCGGCCGGAGCGTCTTTTTTACGAGCGGCTTGATTTCCTCGACGAGGTCGTTACCGGCGTCGATATCGACCCCGGCGTCCTTATAGGTCAGCGGCTTCATCGGCGATATAATAGAGCCTGGGCATCCATCGGGAAACCACCCTTGCTTAGAGTCATTCTGGCGATACTGCTCGCGGCAATCGTCACACAGCCAGCTACGGCCGTCGAGGTGACAAGCTTATACACGGCGCAGGTCCCGCTCGACGAAGAGCAGGACGATCCGCGCGCGGCCGCGTATCGCGCGGCACTCGAGCTGGTGCTGCTGCGCGTATCCGGCGCCGATCTGGTTGCGGATCCGGAGATGGTCGAGTTGCTGTTTCCCGATCCGTCCGCCTATATCGTTCAGTTTCGACCGGGCGAGGAAGACTCGCTGTCGGTGACATTCGACGGTGAGGCTATCGAGTCGCTGCTGCGCCAGTACGGGCAGAACGTCTGGGGTGGCGACAGGCCGCTGACTCTCATCTGGCTGGCGGTGGATTGGGGCCGGGGCAAGCGTGAGATTCTCGGGGCCGATGACCCGGAGCGTACCGAAAGTGCGGCGCGTTCCATCGATCGCAACCGGCTGCTGCGGCAGCGTCTGCTGGATATCGCAGAGCGCCGCGGGTTGCCAGTCCTGTTCCCGCTGCTGGATACCGAAGAGTTACAGAGCGTCAGCTTCAGCGATATCTGGGGGGGCTTCGACGAAGCCGTGCTCGAAGCGTCAAAAAGATATGACGTCGATTCCGTGCTGATCGGCCGGGTACGGCCGGACAATGTCCGGCAGAATCGCTGGCGTTATTACTTCAGCGGCGAACAACGCAACTGGATCGGTGAGCCCGAGCTTGCCGTCAGCCAGGTGGCCGACGTACTTGCGGCGGAGTTTGCAATCAGCGGCAGCGAAAGGCTCGAGGTGGTGGATCTGATCGTGGACGGCATCGACTCGGTCAATGCCTACGGCGCCGTACACGCCATTCTTGCGGATGTGCGCGTTATCGAGAATTTCGCGGTGGCGGAGGTGGAAGGCGACCGTATCCGTTACCGCGTCGACGTCCACGGTGGCGCCGAGCGGCTGCGGCGGGCGTTGCGTTTCAACGGTTTAATCGAACAAAATGGCATCGATCCGCTGAATTCACCGGATCAGCGACTCGAATTTTTCTACACGCCTTAATACAAGAACGACAAGATGTCCCTTAGCTGGTTACCCAACGCCATATCGATCATGCGCATCGCGCTGATCCTGCCGATACTCATTCTGTTCGTGAATGACGAGTTTGGCTGGGCGCTGGGGCTCTTCGTCGTCGCAGGTCTTTCTGATGGTGTCGACGGTTATCTCGCCAAGAATTACGGCTGGCAGACGAGGCTCGGCGGCTTCCTCGACCCGGCAGGGGACAAGCTGCTCGTCGCCTGGTCTTTCGGTACGCTGGCCTACCTCGGGCATATTCCGGTCTGGCTTGCCGTCATCGTAATCTTGCGCGACGTCGTCATCGTGGCCGGATCCTTCATGTACCACTATCTCGTGCGCCGCCTCGAGGGAGAGCCGACACGAATCAGCAAGCTCAATACGTCACTCGAATTTGCTTACCTTGTATTCGTTATGGCACAAGCGGGCTACGACTGGCCCGACGAGATCACGACCACGATCGTCGGCGCCGCAGTGCTGGTCACGGTCGTCGTCAGCGGCTACGACTATGTCGCCGGCTGGATCCGCGGCGCACGTGCGCACGCCGAGGCTTAAGTTATGAAATCCGACCTTCGTACCAACTGGCTTATCGCGATCGCGCTGACGGGCTGGTTGTTGTACCTGCTGGCGCCGGTACTGACGCCGTTCGTGGCCTCTGCGCTTTTGGCCTACATCGGCGATCCACTGGCGGATCGGCTGCAGAAGCTGAAGTTGCCGCGATCCCTTGCCGTTGTCGTCGTGTTCCTGCTGACCTTCCTGCTCATCGGTCTGCTCGTTTTGCTCGTAGGCCCGCTGATCCGCACCCAGGTGGGTGCGCTATTCGAGGCGCTCCCCGAAATCGCCCGGCAGTTCGAGGAGGTCTGGCTGCCCAATATCGCCGGTTACCTGAATATCGAGGACGATCAAAATATCGGCATCGGTGCGTTCCTCGCGAAGTACTCGGACATGGCAGGCACATGGGGGACGAAGGTGCTCGTCGGCGTCACCCGGTCAGGCGGCGCGCTGGCCGCCGCGGTACTGAGCCTGGTTCTCGTTCCGATCCTGACGTTTTACCTCCTGCGGGACTGGGACTCGATCATGGCGCACCTTGGCGCGTTGATTCCGTCCCGGCAGCGCGAAACGGTCGTGCGGCTGGCCAAAGATACCGACGACGTGCTCGGCGGGTTTTTGCGAGGCCAGTTGCTCGTCATGTTTGCGCTGGCAGTCCTTTATTCCGTCGGACTGGCGCTTTCCGGTGTGAATTTCGCGATTGCGATAGGCGTCGTGTCGGGACTCGTCAGCTTCGTACCTTATCTGGGGCTGATCTTCGGTATTTCCCTGGCGTCGCTCACGGTTGCGCTCGAGCCGACGCCACTCTGGCCCTTCGTCGGCGTCATCGCCACGTTCTGGATTGCGCAGCTCATCGAGGGTTCGATCCTGACGCCGAAACTTGTCGGCGACCGCATCGGACTGCACCCTGTAATCATCATTTTCGCCGTGGCCGCGGGAGGACAATTGTTCGGATTCTTCGGCATCCTGCTCGCATTGCCGGTCGCCGCAGTGCTGTCGGTGCTGGTGCGCTTTGCATACCACCGTTATCTCACGGAACATCCCGAAGTCATCGTCGCAGCCAGGTCCGACGAGAACTAGATACGGGATATTCGACGTGAGTCAGCTGGCTTTGCCCCTGCGCCTTGCCGACCATGCGGTTTTCGGCAGTTTCCTCCCTGATGGTAACGAAACGCTCGTTTCCACGATGCTCGAACTGGCCGATGGCGAGCGCAAAGAGGGTTGCTGGCTCTGGGGTCCGGCTGCGACCGGCAAAACCCACCTGCTGCAAGCCGTTTGCGACCGTGCCGGCGACCGCGCCATATTCGTGCCGATCCGTATGTTGACAGAGGCAGGTCCGGCAGTGCTGGATGGCCTGGCGCGCCGCGACCTGATTTGCCTGGATGACGTGGATGCGGTCGCAGGGGATGCGGAATGGGAGGCCGCGCTCTTCAGTCTGTATAACCAGGTCGTCGATGCCGACGGATGTCTCGTCGCGTCGGCGACGATGTCACCGCGCGAGTGCCCGATTGATCTTCCGGACCTGCAGAGCCGCTTTGCGCGGTTGCCCGCGTTTCAGATCAGACCACTTGACGAGCATGCCCGGGTCCGGGCGCTGCAGCTCAGAGCCCGGCACCGCGGGCTGGAGTTGCCCGATGATACGGCCAATTACCTCCTCAAGCGCAGCCGTCGCGATATGGCCAGCCTTTACCAGCTGCTCGATAGGCTGGATGTCGAGGCGCTGCGCGCCCAGCGGCGCCTGACGATCCCCTTTGTCAAAGAAGTTCTATAGCAGCTTGTTCGCGATTTCCGCGACGCGTTTGCCCAATGCGCGTGCGAGTTTGCATTCATCGTCTGATAGCGTTCCGGTATCGCGGCCCCAGGTGACATGGCTCGCGCCATAGGGTGTTCCCCCCGTTGTCGTCTTCGATAGCGACTCTTCGGTCCAGGGGATGCCTACGTAAAGCATGCCGTGGTGGATCAGCGGCAGCGCCATTGACAGCAGGGTTGTTTCCTGACCGCCGTGCAAGCTCGATGTCGAGGTAAACACGCCGAAAGGTTTGCCGACCGCAGCAGCGGAAAACCACTCATTCACGGTATTGTCGACAAAGTATTTGAGAGCGGCGTCCATGTTGCCGAATCGCGTAGGACTGCCCAGAAGCAGCCCCGCACATTCGACCAGGTCCTGCGGGGTCGCATATGGCGGGCCGTTGTCCGGCACCGTGCCCTCGACAGCCTCGTTAACTGTTGAAACCGGCGGAACGGTCCGCAATCGCGACGCGATGCCGCTCACCGAATCCACGCCGTGGCAGATCTCTCTCGCCAGTGCCTCGGTTGCGCCGCCGCGAGGGTAGAACAAAACGAGAATTTCGCTCATTTTTCCACCATCTCGAGAACGTTTTCCGGAGGCCGTCCAATGACGGCCTTGTCGCCGGCCGAATTGACGACAATCGGCCTCTCAATGACTTTGGGGTGGGCCTGCAGCCACGCGGAAAGCGCTGCATCGTCGTCAAGATCCGGCAGGTCGGTCGCGTCCCTGAACTCGGCTTCGCCGCGCCGCAACAGCCCGGAGACGGGGATACCGAGCAGCCGGGCCAGCCGCAATATCTCGCTGGCGGCCGGAGGCGTCTCGAGATATTCGACGACCTCAGGGTCGACGCCGGCTTCGTTCAGTAAAGCCAATGAATTCCGTGACTTGGAGCAGCGAGGGTTGTGGTAGATCTTGATTGACATGCTATCCTCGTAGTTGGTAGCGTTTAACGGTTCCCGACAAATAGAATAACAATGCTCGCCAGCATCACAACACCATTCCTGCGCAGCCTGTTTTTCGTGGCGCTGCTTGCGACGGCCGCCTGCCAGACCGCGCCGCCCGTGCAGGAAATGTCCGATGCCCGTCAGGCCATCATGGCCGCAAAGGAAGCCGGGGCCGCCGAGAAAGCGCCGGATGATCTCAAGGCCGCCGAGGAACATGAACAGGCCGCGGAGGACGCGCTGAACGAAAAAGCCTACCTGCGTGCGCGGCGTCACGCCGTACTGGCCAAATCGAGAGCGCTCGATGCGCTCAGGCGCAGCAAAGTCGAGTCAGACGCCTACAACTAGCTCCTCGCCATGCCCGTTGCGCGCCAATTCACGATCAAGGGACGTGTCCAGGGCGTGTTTTTTCGTGACAGTACCCGCCGCATCGCACAATCGCTCGGCATCACGGGCCACGCCATTAACCTCCCGAACGGCGACGTGGAAGTTCTGGCGTATGGAGACAAAAATGCTGTCGATGAGCTTGCGGTCTGGCTGCACGATGGACCACGCATGGCGGAGGTGTCCGACGTGAATGCCATCGATGTCGAGTGGCGCCAGGTAAATGGCTTCAAGACCGGATGACTGGCAAAGGACCGGGTTCCCCGGCCCTCACCATCTTTCACGATTGAAACCACTTCCGCGTCAACTTATCGATGACTTTGTTCGGATATTTCCGCTTGCCGAGACTGCCGTTATACCGGCCTAAAGCTCGTCTGAGGTCGCCTTTTTCCTTGTCGAGATAATGCTTCAGGATCGTGCACCCATAGCGCAGATTGGTCTCGAGGCGTATCAGGTTATCGTCCGGCCGGCCGATTTCCTTGACCCAGAACGGCATGACCTGCATGAGGCCGAGGGCTCCAGCCACAGATACGGCATAACGATCAAAATTGCTTTCGACCTCTATCACGGCGAGGACGAGCTCCGGCTCGAGTTCCGCGCGCTTCGCCTCGTAATGAACGAGCGTCAGGATCTTCATGCGCTCGTCGGGGTCTTTGACCTGGCGTTCGAGCCGTCCCGACATGTCCGTTAGCCAGACGACGGCATGGTATTGGTCCTCGAAACTGTCCGCGCTGGACGCGGCGACGCGCAGTTTCTCGCGCAGTTCGGGGTCGGGAACCTGCTGCGCAGGGCTCACCACCGGCGCCAGCAGGGCCAGTGCGATGCTGCCAACGATGATCTGTCTTGCGATCGCCATGTACGAATCTAATTAGTAAGAAAACACTAGCTTATAGCGCTTTCCTTAAGCAAATTGAGAGCCTCTTCACGGTTCAGGTTGCGCGATTCCTCGTCTCTGCGGTGGCGGTATTCGAACTCGCCCGCCTCGAGGCCGCGCTCCGAGATGACCAGCCGGTGCGGGATGCCGATCAGCTCGGCATCCGCGAACTTGACGCCAGGCCGGACATCGCGGTCGTCGAACAGCACCTCCAGGCCGGAATCTGAGAGTTCCGCATACAGGGCCTCGGCAGCCTCGCGGACGGCCTCGGAACGATGCATGTTGATCGGCACCAGCACGGCATCGAACGGCGTGAGCGGTTCAGGCCAGATGATGCCGTTGTCGTCGTGGTTCTGCTCGATTGCGGCGCCGACGATGCGCGTGATGCCGATGCCATAACAGCCCATGAACATGACCTTGTCCTTGCCATCCTTGTCCTGCACGGTGGCCTTCATCGCCGTGCTGTATTTTTCGCCGAGCTGGAAGATGTGGCCGACCTCGATGCCACGTGCAATGCTCAACCTGCCAGTGCCGCCCGGTGTCGGGTCACCCTCGACGACGTTACGGATATCGACCGTGTCCGGAACCGGCAAGTCGCGCTCGAAGTTGACGCCGGTATAGTGCATCTCGGCTTCGTTCGCGCCACAGGCGAAATCGGCGAGATTGATGACGGCGTGATCGAAATACACGGGCAGCTCGAGCCCGAGCGGACCCAGCGAGCCCGCGGACGCCCCGGTCGCCTTGCGAATAGTAGCGTCGTCGGCCATCGTCAGCGGCTCGGCCACGCCGTGGAGCTTCTGTGCCTTTACGGCATTCAGTTCGTGATCGCCACGCAATACAAGCGCGACAGGCCCGTCAGTACCTTCGACGATCAGCGTTTTTATCGTCTGGTCGGCACTGATGCCGAGCATTTTGCAGAGATCCTCGATGGTCTTGACGCCCGGTGTCGGGATCTTTTCGAGTTCCTGGCTGGCCGCCGGCCGCTTTCCGTCGGGCGGCATCGTTATAGCCGTCTCGATGTTCGAGGCGTAATCATCGTCGTCGCAGTAGGCGATCGCATCCTCACCCGAATCCGCAAGAACATGGAACTCCTGCGACTTGCTGCCGCCGATCTCGCCCGAATCAGCCTCAACGACTCGAAATTTCAGGCCAAGCCGGTCGAAGATCGCCGAGTAGGCGACATACATCTTCTGGTAGGCGGTCTCGAGACCCGCTTCGTCGATGTCGAACGAATAAGCGTCTTTCATGATGAATTCGCGCGAACGCATTACGCCGAAGCGCGGCCGTATCTCGTCGCGGAACTTTGTCTGGATCTGGTAGTAATTGACCGGTAGCTGCTTGTAGCTGCGAAGTTCGCGCCGAGCGATGTCAGTGATGACTTCCTCGTGCGTCGGGCCGAAACAGAACTCACGCTCGTGCCGGTCGTGCATGCGCAGCAGCAGCGGCCCGTACTGGTCCCAGCGCCCGGTTTCCTGCCACAGCTCGGCGGGTTGCACGGCCGGCATCAGCAGTTCCAGCGCGCCTGCGCGGTTCATCTCCTCCCGGACGATAGCCTCGACCTTGCGCAGCACCCGGAGCCCCAATGGCATCCAGGTAAAAAGACCGGAGGCAAGCCGCCGGATGAGGCCGGCCCGGAGCATGAGCTGGTGGCTGACGATCTCCGCCTCTGCAGGGACTTCCTTGAGGGTCGTCAGGGGAAACTCGGAAAAACGCATCAAATCACTCGAAATGGGATAAGGCGCGGATTCTATAGCTTTTCCGGCAGGCCAGCGACCGTTAAATGGTTGACTCCGGGGCAAAAGAAGAGGATCGTCGCCGGGTTTTGAAAAAGGAATGAGCCAGTCCCTTGGAAGGCCGCCGCAATCCCTTTGTCGCCCGCGAGGGTATACCGTTCCTGCTGGTAACTGCCGTTGCCTTTGGTTTTGCGCTGCGCTACCTCGATGCTGCGATTGCCGCTTCGTTCGCCCTGCTGTTTTTCTTGCTGTTTCTGGTCTTTCGGGATCCACGCCGCATCATCCCGGCGTCACCGCTGGGTGTGGTGTCGCCGGTCGACGGCCGCGTCCTGGACATCGAGCTTGCCGACCGCGGCGTGTTGCAGGGTGAAGCCCATATCGTGCACATACGTATCGACAGCCTGGGCACATACACGGCTCGTGCGCCTGTCGAAGGGCAAATTCGGGACCCGCACTCCGTGGCGCACGAAAAGAAAACGGATTACGCGACCAATGCGCTGTGGGTGCAAACGGACGAGGGTGACGATGTCGTCGTACGTTTCACCGGTTATAGCTTCGGACTGGCGCCCAAATCGTTCATCGGACTCGGCCAGCGCGTCGGGCAGGGACAGCGCTGCGCGTATTTGCGACTGGCGCGTGTCGCCGAAGTGCACCTGCCTATCGAAACCAAGGTGCTTGTCAAACCCGGGCAGGTGCTCCAGGCAGGAACGGGCCTCATCGGAAAACTGACCCACCGCTAGGTTAAACTACGGCGATGCATCAAACCGAAGAACAGCGACGCGCCTACCTGGAGGCGCTCGGCATCGACGTATGGCTGCCGCGCGACCATGCGGATCCGGATCCGGGCATCGCCGAGGTTGCTCCGGCACAGGAATCCCCGGACTGGGATGCGCTGAGGGAAGCCGTGGCCGCCTGCACGCGCTGCTCGTTGTGCGAGAGCCGGACGCAGACGGTGTTCGGCGTCGGTAGTCCCGACGCGGACTGGATGATCATCGGCGAGGCGCCCGGCGCCGAGGAGGATCGCCGCGGCGAGCCATTTGTCGGCCGGGCCGGCAAGCTTCTCGATGAAATGCTGCGTGCCGTCGGCCAGGGCCGTGACCGCGCATTTGTCGCCAACATATTGAAGTGCCGGCCGCCGAATAACCGCGACCCGAAGCCGGAAGAGTCTGCCGCATGTCGCGGCTATCTCGAGCGGCAGATAGAGCTCGTGAATCCGAGGATCATTCTCGCGGTCGGCCGGGTTGCCGCGCAGTTGTTACTGGATACAGACACACCGGTCGGACGTCTGCGCGGCTCGTTGCATCATCTCGGCGATATTCCGCTGGTCGTGACCTATCACCCCGCGTATTTGCTTCGCAGCCCGTCGCAGAAACGCAAGGCGTGGGATGATCTTTGCCTCGCGATGCGGGTGGCCAACGGGGCCAAAGCGTGATTCACCCGGCGCCAGAGGCGGAGCTCTGCATTCGGACGATGCGTCACGAAGACCTCGCACACGTCTCCGATATCGAGCGGCGCAGTTACGATTTTCCCTGGAGCCATGGCGTGTTTCGTGACTGCCTGCTCGCTGGCTATCAGTGCATTGTCCTGGAGCGCGATGGCGAAGTCGCCGGTTACGGAATTTTGTCCGTGGCGGCGGGAGAGGCGCATATTCTCAATCTGTGTGTCGAGCCCGGGTACCGCTCCCACGGTTACGGCGAACGGCTGCTCGACGAGATTCTTTTTCGCGCGAGGACGTCGTCAGTGCGCGAGATATTTCTCGAGGTGCGGCCATCGAACGAGAACGCACTGGCCTTGTACAAAAAGAAAGGATTCCATAAAGTCGCCAACCGGCCTGCTTACTACCAGGCCCAGGATGGCCGCGAGGACGCTGCGGTACTCGCCAAGAAGCTGACTGTCGACAGCTGAAAAACCATGACTGCAATTGAAGAACAGGTCCGGAAGCGGCGTACGTTCGCGATCATTTCGCACCCGGATGCCGGTAAGACGACGCTGACCGAGAAGCTGTTGCTGTACGGTGGCGCGATCCAGCTCGCCGGTACCGTGAAGGGCCGCAAAGCCAGCCGCCACGCGACCTCCGACTGGATGCGCCTGGAGCAGGAGCGCGGCATTTCCGTGACCTCGTCCGTGATGCAGTTCCCCTATAACGGCAACGTCGTAAACCTTCTCGATACGCCCGGTCATGAAGACTTTTCCGAGGACACTTACCGAACGCTGACGGCCGTTGACTCCGCACTTATGGTGATCGATTGCGCCAAGGGCGTCGAGCAACGCACGATCAAGCTGATGGAAGTCTGCCGGCTGCGCGATACGCCGATCATGACGTTCATCAACAAGCTCGATCGCGAAGGAAGGACGCCGATAGAGCTGCTCGATGAAATCGAGTCGGTACTGAAAATCCAGTGTTCGCCGATCACCTGGCCGATAGGGATGGGCAGCAGCCTGAAGGGTGTGTATCACCTCGAGCAGGACCGCATTTATCTCTATGACAAGGTAGGAAGGGAAAAAGCGGCACAGATCCGCGCCGTGGACCGGCTGGACTCGGAAGAAGCCAACGAAGTGCTCGGCGACATCGCTGATGACTTCCGCGAAGAGGTCGAACTCGTCAAAGGCGCGTGTCCGGAACTCTCGATTGACGACTATCTCGCGGCAAAACAGACGCCGGTCTTTTTTGGCTCGGCTATCTCGAACTTCGGCGTCAGGGAACTGCTGGATGAATTCGTTGCGCACGCGCCGGCGCCGCAGCCGCACGAGAGCGAGCAGCGGGACGTCAATCCCACGGAGAGCGCGCTGACGGGATTCGTATTCAAGATTCAGGCGAATATGGACCCGGCACATCGCGACCGAATCGCATTCATGCGAATCGTGTCTGGCGAATACACGAAGGGCGTGCGTGTGCAGCATGTGCGCATGGGCAAGGAAGTGAAAATTCCCGAAGCGATAACCTTCATGGCGGCCGACCGGCAGCATGCCGACAAGGCATATGCGGGCGACATTATCGGCATTCACAATCATGGCACGATCAATATCGGCGACAGCTTTACGCAGGGCGAGGAGATCCGCTTCATCGGGATCCCGAATTTCGCGCCGGAAATCTTTCGCCGTGCCGTGCTCAAGGACCCGCTGCGGCTCAAAGCGCTGCAGAAAGGCCTGGCGCAATTGTGCGAAGAGGGCGCGACACAATTATTCAGGCCGTTACGCAATAATGACCTGATTCTCGGCGCCGTCGGGCCGCTGCAGTTCGATGTGGTCGCGGCGCGTTTGCGTGACGAGTACAAGGTCGAATGCCAGTTCGAGAATATCAACGTTGCTACGGCACGCTGGGTCGGGTGCGACGATGAGAAGATGCTCGCCGAGTTCGAGAAAAAGGCCTGTGACAACCTCGCTCTCGATCATGGCCAGCAGCTTGTCTACATTGCTCCGACCAGGGTTAACCTGAATCTGACCGAGGAACGCTGGCCCGAAATCGAATTCCGCAAAACGAGGGAGCATTGATTCCGCGCGGCATCATCGACCGCAAGGTGATGGCCTGGGCCGTCTACGACTGGGCTAATTCTGCGTTCGCACTCAGCATTATGGCGGTGCTGTTTCCGCTGTTTCTCGGCGAGTACTGGAGCGCGGGCGATGCCGGCGCATCGGTAACGGCAAGGCTTGCATGGGTTACGGCCGCCGCCAATTTCGTCGTCGCAGTCCTTGCTCCCGTACTCGGCACGATTGCCGATGCCGGAGGATACCGCAAGCGATTCCTGATCGTGCTCGCGATGATCGGTGCTCTCATGACAGCACTGCTGGCGCTGGCAGGCGAGGGTAGCTGGCCCCTGGCCCTATTGCTTTACATGTTCGCGTCAATCGGCTTCTACAGCTCGACTGTTTTTTATGATTCCCTGTTAATCGATGTAACGCGACCGAAGCACTACGATTTCGTGTCCGCACTCGGTTTCGCGCTGGGTTACCTGGGCGGTGCGACCCTGCTCGCCATTCACGTCTGGATGTTGAAATCGCCGCAGACCTTCGGGCTGGCGTCGGCAACCGATGCCATGAAATGGGCATTTGTTTCCGTCGGTGCGTGGTGGGCACTGTTCCTGGTGCCGTTGGTCAAATGGGTGCCCGAGCGTAAAAGCGGTCTCGCGGTCGCGGCCGGTGTGGTGCGCGCGGCTTATCGCGAACTCAGGACGACGATCAGGCACATACGCCGGTATCGCAACGTCGTGATCTTCCTCGTTGCCTACTGGTTGTATATCGGCGGCGTATTCACGGTCATAGCGATGGCCGCGAATTTCGGTCAGCGCCTGGGTTTCGATCGCAATGATCTCGTCGTCGCTTTCATGATTACGAATTTCGTCGGTTTCCCGGCGACTTACTTGTATGGCCTGCTGGCCAATCGTTATGGTCCCAAACTCGGCCTTTACCTGGCTCTCGCCGTCTATATCGCCGTGTCCGCCGTTGCGGGATTCATGACCACGATTAAAGAGTTTTACGTGCTCGCCATCGCCGTCGGCTGCGTGCAGGGCGCATCGCAGGGCCTGAGCCGTTCGCTTTACGCCTCGCTGATCCCCCAGGAGTCACCGGGTGAATTCTTCGGCTTCTATAATATGGTCACGAAAGCTTCGCATGTACTGGGGCCGCTGATCGTCGCGGTGGCCGCGACGGTTTCGGATGAACCCAGGTACGTGCTGCTGGCGGTACTGCCGCTGTTCGTGCTCGGTGCCGCCCTGCTTTCCCGAGTCAGTCTCCGCGGTTGAGCATGCCGCGCGCCATTTGGACGAATGCTTCTTTCGCCGACTCACCCTCGGATTCCTGCAGAAGATTACCGACATCGCAGGGAATCCGGATGCCCCGATCGACGGCAGGACGGGCACGGATCGCCCTGATCCAGCGGTGCAGGTGGTCAAGACCGTCGATGGACACGCCTGACCATTTGTAGGTTCTCGCCCATGCCCACATCGCGATGTCCGCAATGCTGTAGTTATCAACCAGATATTCGCGATCGGCAAGGCGGGCGTTCAGCACCTCGAATAGCCGCCGCACCTCGGACTGGTAGCGCCTGATCGCCTGCGGGACTTCCTCCTCGAAATAGCGATACCAGACATTCGCCTGTCCCATCATCGGGCCGAGCCCGCCCATTTGCAGCATCAGCCACTGCAGCACCTCGGAGCGGGAGTCGGGATCGTTCGGCAGGAATTGGCCATATTTGTCGGCCAGGTAAATCAGGATTGCCCCGGACTCGAACACGACGAAGCCGTCGTTGTCGTGATCGATAATTGTCGGGATTTTGCCATTGGGATTCAGCTCGAGGTACTCAGGGTCGTTCTGGCCGCCTTCGCCGAGACCGACATCGCGGAACTCGTAGGGGACGCCGAGTTCCTCGAGCATGATGCTGACCTTGTGGCCATTCGGCGTCGGAGCGGTTAGGAGTTCGATCATTTTGCCTCAGAGCCGACGAACAACGCTGTGCAATCGCTGCATCGCGTCGGGATCCGCGGGGCCGTAGCGGGCAGCAAGGTAACTTTCGGTTACCGTGTCAATGAGTTCAGCAGACAGCTTCGATTCATCCACGCTTCTCGACGCGTATTGTATCGGCGTTTCGCCGGTTTGCGGAATTACGCCGGCTTTCTTTATGAACTGTTTGTACAACAATGCTGCACGGTCTTTCTTCGGCGCCCTGTAGCGCATCATCAGAATCAGGCTGATCAAAAGTACCAGGCCGATAACGAGCGTGACGAGAGTAAGCAACATCTTGCGCCAGTCGGGGTCGTCCATGCCCAGCCATTCCATGAAGCGGTCCTGGTTTTCCGGGCCGTATCCCAGGACAAGCTCGTTCCACTTGGCGTCGATGGCGTCCCACGTCAATTTGAGCTGATGCAGGAATTCCGACGGCGCGCTCAGGCCCCAGCTGGCGCCGATGGCGTCGAACATGGCGCCGCTCATGCCGACTTCGATGCGCTCGGGGGCGACGGCCGCTGTCGGGTCGACACGGCGCCAGCCGGCACCATCGAGCCAGACTTCGGTCCATGCATGTGCATCGGACTGACGCACGATCATGTGCCCGGCCAATGGATTCAGTTCGCCGCCCTGGTAGCCGAGCACGATTCGTGCCGGAATCCCGGCCGAACGCATCATCACGGCAAAGGCCGATGCATAGTGCTCGCAGAAACCTTGTTGCGTCTCGAACAGGAACCGGTCGACGGGGTTGCTGCCCAGTGGCGGCGGCTGCAGCGTGTAGTAGAACTCCTCGCGGTTGAACTTGCGCAGCACGGCGTCGATGAATTCGATGTCATTCGACGTCTTGCTGCGCATTTCGCGCGCCAGTTCTGCAGTTCTGGGGTTGCTTCCGTCCGGCAGGCTCGAATACCAGCGCCGGAACGGATCGCGCAGGGCGCTGGCGTCGATACGATAGTTGGTGTAGGAGATCGCGTTATAAGCCACGCGTTGGTCGATCGGCTCCATGCGAGCGAGTAACTGCGCCTGCACTCGCTGCGTCCGCGGCAGATCCCATGCGTAGGGGATATCGAGGCCGAATACCCATTGTTGCCGGGTAGGTTCAAGGGTCACGCGGTAAGACACCGGGTCGCCGACGAAAGAGATTTCCTCTGTAGCCCGCTCGCCGAAAACCGGCTCGCCGGTCGACCATGACCGTCCATTGAATCGGGTCAGAACGAGGCCGCGCCAGTATCGGTCTCGTGCCGCGGGAACCTCGCCGTCGAAGCTCACGCGAAACGCGACGGCGTCGGACATGGACAATGAGCTGATATCCCCGGGGCTCATGGTATCGCTCAGCCCGGATGTTCCCGAACTCGTGTCGATCGGGACGGCCCAGAACGGGGTCGCGATTCGCGGAAAGAAGATCCACATTGCGATAGCCAGCGGTGCCGCATAGAGCATTAGCCTGCTGCCCGTCCTGAAGCTCTGCGCCGCCGTTTCCTGGTCCGCCGACGACATCCGTAGCCATGCCGTCATGATCAGGCCCATCGCCACCAACATATATGGCAGCGACCAGAGGTACTGCTCTCGCAGCAGCGACGACATGACCAGAAAGATCGAAATGAACAACAGTACGAACTGGTCGCGCCGCTGCCGGGTCTCGAGCAGCTTCAGCGATGCCATGATCGCGAGCAGCGCCGAGCCGGGCCCGACGCCGCTGATCGACGAATAAGTGCCGAGGACGCCGAGAAAGCACACCAATGCCAGTGCAGCCCGGAACCACATCGGCGGCAATGGTCTGCGGCGGCGCTCGATCAGGTAGCGCCACGCTCCACATATGAAGAATGCCGCCGTGATCCAGACCGGCAGGAACGGAATATGCGGGCCCAGGGAAACGGCCAGCGCAGCCAGCGTCCAGGGCAGGCTGGCGAGCAGGGAACCGTCTGTGCCGCGCGGCTTAGCCATCGTCGAGTCCGTGTAATGCAAGTGCCTCGAGGCACTGCCTTCGGTGCGCATCGCCGTGCGCGGGCCCGAACTCCTTGCCGTGCAGGCGCAGACCGTAGTCTTCCAGCGTGCGATCCGCATCGATGATCCAGCGCGTGAGGATCGACAGCCGCGTTTCGATGTCCGCGGCATCGACCTCGTCGAAGTCGAACCACTGGCTGCTCGTGTCCGCACCTGCGAACTGCTTGGAAAGCAGTTGCCCGCTCCGTGCATATGCCTTCCAGGCGACATGCCGCGGCGAGTCGCCGTCATGAAACTTCCTCAGTCCCGCAAAATCTTCCTCGCCTCGGGCATCGTGCTGGCGGTGCCCTTGTGCCGCCTGCGTCGGTGGTGGCCGTGGTGCATGATCCGCGGGGTGCGGGTAGACGAGGCCCTTGAGGTCCATATGCAGCCACGCCCAGGCGCCAAACAGTTCGAACGGGAAGGTCGTCCGGGCGCCGAAGCGCTGCAGCGGCACCCAGCCTCGTTTGCCGGTGCCGACCGTGACGACGAAAACCTTGCTTTCGCCCGGCTGCAAATCATGAATTTCGCTGTGAGACTCGTCGCTGCGCAGTCGAATGCCGAATCGCGGGCTTTTCGACAGGTTGGTAACGGCGATCCGGAACTGCGCGGACTGGCCCGCGAAAACGGGCTCCACGCCCGCGAAACTCAATTCGAGCCCGACGAGATTGCGTTGACACTGATGCATCGCAACAAAGCCGAGGCCGGCCAGTATAAACGTCAGCAGAAACGACAGGTTGTTGTTGTAGTTCATCGAGCCCAGCAGCATGGCAAAGGTCATGAGCCCGTAAACGAGTCCGACGCCCGTAGGCAGGATGTAGACGCGGCCGGGGCGAAGAATGGTGGTGCGCGGATCGAGGCCCTGGCGCTTTCGGGCCCAGCGCCGGACACGGCGGCTGACGGCCGTTGTCAGGGAATCTGCGATCCCGGGTTTAGGGAATGGCCACGGTATCGAGGACATGCTGGCAAAGTTCGGCAGCCGACCGATAGGACGTGTTGCCCGCCGGCTTCAGGCGGTGTCCTGCGACCGCGGCGAAAACGGCCTGCACGTCATCGGGATATACGCCTGAATGGTGTTCGACGAATGCGTGTGATTTCGCGGCGGCGACAAGGGCGAGCGCGCCACGCGGCGACAAGCCTACTTCGATGTCCGGAGATTCTCTTGTCTGCCTGACCAGTGCCTGTACGTAGTCGACGAGCGCATCGCTCATGTGCACGGCGAACGCTGACTTCTGTAATGCCATCAACGCTTCGGGCGACGTCACTGCGTCGACATCATCCAGCATTGCCCGGCGGTCATCGCCGGTCAGCAGTTCGCGTTCGTTTTCTTCATTCGGGTACCCGAGCTCCAGTCGCATGAGGAATCGGTCCAGCTGCGACTCGGGCAGCGGGAACGTTCCGATCTGGTCCGCCGGATTCTGAGTCGCCACCACGAAGAACGGTTCAGGCAGCGCGCGCGTATTGCCGTCGACAGAAACCTGGTACTCCTCCATCGCCTCGAGCAACGCGCTTTGTGTCTTTGGCGTCGCACGATTGACTTCATCCGCCAGTATCAGCTGCGAGAAGATCGGGCCGGGCTGGAAGTCGAATTCACCCGTTTCCTGGCGAAACACCGAAACACCGACGATATCCGCGGGGAGGAGGTCACTGGTGAACTGAATGCGGCGAAAGCTGAGGCCGAGCACACACGACAGAGCCTGCGCGAGCATGGTTTTGCCCAAACCCGGCAGGTCCTCGATCAACAGGTGACCGCGGGCGAGCAGGCAGGACAGTGCCAGCGCAATCTGATCATCCTTGCCCAGGATGATCCTGCCGAGCCCGCTGCGGGCACGGTCGAGCACGGCTTTCTCCGCGCTCTTGCCAAGCGGCAGACTTTCGATGGTCGTTCCGTGCTGCATCGCTTTCTCCTCTGCTCCGGGGACTATCCTCGCGGATAGCCGGCCCGAATGCACCCAATCCGGACCAGATTGTGATGCAGTGCTCAGATTTTCAAGAGTTTTTCGAGCTGTTCCTCGAGTTGCGCAATGGTCTTCTCGAACTCGGCGGCCCGGGCTCTCTCCTGCGTGACCACGTCGGCGGGGGCATTGTTCACGAAATTCTCGTTGCCCAGTTTCCCGTTGGCCCGCGCCAGGTCCGCCGTGACCCTGTCTATCTGTTTTTCGAGGCGCGCCCGTTCGGCGTCGACGTCGATAATGCCTTTCATTGGCACGAGCAGCCGCATGTCGCCGAGCAGGGCGGTAGCCGCTGCCGGCGGTTCGTCATCGTCACCCAGCACCGTGATCGATTCGACGCGCCCGACGCGGTTCAGGAGATTCGGGTATGTTTTCGCCCGTTCGCGATCCGCTGCCGACGAATGTTGCAAGAGTACCGGCAGCGACTTGCCGGGAGATATATCCATTTCACCCCGGATTTGCCGGATTCCGAGGATGAATTGACGCACCCACTCGATATCCGCGACGGCGTCGCCGGCATCGATCTTGTCGCTGCCTGTGGGGAAGGGCTGCAGCATGATTGTTTCGCCTTCGACGCCTGCACGCGACGCGACCTGTTGCCAGATTTCCTCCGTGATGAACGGCATGAACGGATGCATCAGGCGCAGCAGCGATTCGAGCACCTCGATCAGCGTGCGGCGGGTTCCCCGTTTTTGTGCATCGGTGGCATCGTCCGACTGCAATACGGGCTTGGAAAGCTCCAGATACCAGTCGCAGAACTCGTGCCAGGTAAATTCGTAGATAGCCTGCGCGGCAAGGTCGAGGCGGTAGGTTGCGAAATGCTGGTGGATGGCGCGCACCGTGTCTTCGGACCGGGATCGGATCCAGAGGTCGGCCGACGAAAACTCGGCATCGCCTTCGCCGATGTCTTCCGTGTTCATGAGCACATAGCGCGCCGCGTTCCAGAGTTTGTTGCAGAAGTTCTTGTAACCTTCAATTCGGCCAAGATCGAAGCGAATGTCGCGACCGGTCGTCGCCAGTGCGGCATAGGTAAATCGCAGGGCATCGGCGCCGAAGCGATCAATACCGTCAGGAAATTCTTTGCGCGTGGCTTTTTCGATCTTTGTTTTGAGGTGGTCCTGCATGAGCCCGGTCGTGCGCTTGTGCAGGAGTTCTTCCAGGCTGACGCCGTCGATAAGATCGAGCGGGTCCAGTACATTCCCCTTGGACTTGGACATCTTCTGGCCGTCGTGATCACGGATCAGGCCGTGGATATACACCTCGTGAAACGGTACGTCGCCCATGAACTTGATGCCCATCATGATCATGCGGGCGACCCAGAAGAAGATGATGTCGAATCCGGTGACCAGGACATTGCCGGGGTAGAAGTCTGCCAGCGCCTCGGTCTTTTCGGGCCAGCCGAGCGTGCTGAAAGGCCACAGGGCGGATGAGAACCAGGTGTCGAGCACGTCCTCGTCCTGACGCAATGCGACGTCGTCGCCGAGATCGTTTCCGGCACGGACGTCTTCCTCTGACCTGCCGACGTAAATATTGCCCTCGTCGTCATACCAGGCGGGAATTCGATGCCCCCACCAGAGCTGGCGGCTGATGCACCAGTCCTGGATGTTGTACATCCACTCGAAATAGGTCTTCGACCAGTTCTCGGGCACGAATCGGATCTTGCCGGTTTCGACGGCCTCGATCGCGGGCTTGGCGAGCGGTTCGATCTTTACGTACCACTGGTCCGTGAGGTAGGGCTCGATGACGGCGTGGGAGCGATCGCCGCGCGGGATCTTGACGATGTAGTCCTCGACCTTCTCCAGCAGGCCGAGATCCTCGAATTCGGCGACGATTTTTTTGCGTGCATCGAAACGGTCGAGGCCGCGATAGTGCTCCGGCACCTCGTTATTGAGAGCGGCGTCATCCGTCAGGATGTTGTACATCGGCAGGTCGTGGCGCTTGCCGATGTCGTAGTCGTTGAAGTCGTGTGCCGGCGTGATCTTGACGCAGCCGGTGCCGAACCCGGGATCGACGTAATCGTCGGCAATGACCGGTATGCGCCGCCCGACGATCGGCAGGATGACTTCCTGGCCGACCAGGTTCTTGTAGCGATCGTCGTCCGGATGAACGGCGACGGCGCTGTCGCCCAGCATCGTCTCCGGGCGTGTCGTGGCGACGACAAGGTGCCCGTCGCCCGAGGCAAGCGGATACCTGAAGTGCCACAGGTGTCCGTTCTCGTCGGCCGACAGCACCTCGAGATCCGATAATGCCGTATGCAGTACCGGGTCCCAGTTGACGAGGCGCTTGCCGCGGTAGATCAGGCCTTCTTCATAAAGCGTGATGAAAACCTGGCGGACTGCCTCGGAGCAGCCTTCGTCCATCGTGAAACGGTCGCGGCTCCAGTCGACAGAGGCGCCCAAACGGCGCGTTTGCTTCGCGATCAGTCCGCCGGATTCTTCCTTCCATTTCCAGACGCGCTCGACGAATTTTTCACGCCCGAGCTCACGGCGTGACGTGCCTTCGGCGTTGAGCAGGCGCTCGACGACCATCTGGGTAGCAATGCCGGCGTGATCCATGCCCGGTTGCCACAACGCTTTGCGGCCGTGCATACGGTGGTAGCGCGTCAGCACATCCTGAATCGTGTCGCCAAAACCATGCCCCATGTGCAGCGTGCCCGTGACGTTGGGCGGCGGAATCATGATGCAATAAGGCTCACCGCTGCCCTGGGGTGAGAAGTATCCGTTCTCCTCCCAGCGCGCATACACGCGCTGCTCGATATCTTGTGGCTGGTAGGACTTGTCCATGGGTGTTTAACGCAGAGGACGCGGCGCGGAGCGGCTAGACCTTGTGTGTTTCGAGCGTATGCCCCTTGTCACGGTATTCGATGAATCGCTTGCGGCTCAGTTGCTTGCACTCAGCGTCGGAGCTTACAAGCTCTGCAACGCGCGGAAAAGCCTCGGCGAACGCCGGGATTTCTTCGCAGAGGTTGATCAGCAGATCACAGGGCTCGACTGCTTCATCACCGCAACCGACTGTCACCGGAGACACCAGATCCGGCGATGCAAGGCCGCTGCGATGGTGCGGCACGAAACTGCCGTCGCGGAAGGTCCAGAGAAGCTCGTCAATGCGCTCGGCATCGGCACGGGTGCCCGCATGTATGTGTACGCGGTTGTCGAGCCGGTAGGCTTTCTCCGCAAGCCGGCATGCGAACGAATGTCGCGACTCCGGCCCCGTTTGCTTGAGGATGTAAAAGTCGACCCGGGCCACTACGGCAACGCGCCGCAACGATTAAGCAACAGATCGGTCAGCATCGGTACCGGCCGTCCTGTCGCGCCCTTGGCTTTACCGGACGTCCAGGCCGTGCCGGCTATGTCGAGGTGCGCCCAGTTCAAGCCGTCGGCAAATTTGCTCAGGAAGCAGCCGGCTGTTATCGCGCCGCCGTCACGGCCGCCTACATTGGCGAAGTCCGCGAAGTTGCTCTTCAGCTGGTTCGCGTACTCTTCCGCGAGCGGCAAATGCCAGCCGCGATCCTCGGAGCGAATACCGGCTTCGAGTATTTCGCTTGCAAGATCGTCGCTGGTGCTCATGACGCCCGTACGATGATGACCGAGGGCAATGACGCAGGCGCCCGTCAGTGTTGCCACGTCGATAACAATTTCCGGCTTGAAGCGACGCGAATAGGTCAGCGCGTCACAGAGAATCAGCCGGCCTTCCGCATCGGTGTTGAGGATTTCGATCGTCTGGCCCGACATGCTCTTGACGATGTCGCCGGGTTTGGTCGCTATGCCGCTTGGCAGATTCTCGACCGCGGGTACGACGACGTTGAGATTGATCGGCAGCTTGAGTCTGGCGATTGCCGCAATCGTTCCGATAACGCCTGCCGCGCCGCACATGTCGAACTTCATTTCGTCCATGCCCGGGCCGGGCTTCAGCGATATGCCGCCAGAATCGAAAGTCACGCCTTTGCCGACGAGGACAACGGGCTTCTGGCCGGCTTTACCCTTGTACTGCATGATGATCAGCTTGGCAGGTTCCTTGGTGCCGGCGGTTACCGAGAGGAGCGAATGCATTCCGAGCCGTTTCATCTCGGCTTCGTTCATGACCCGCGTCTGCAGTTTGCCGTCGCCGCGTGCAAGTTTCTGCGCGGTTCGCGCAAGGTAGCTCGGCGTGCAGACATTGGCCGGGAGATTGCCGAGTTCCCTGGCAATCGACATGCCGTACGCAATTGCGTCCCCGTGCTCGGCGCCGCGCATGGCTTTCGCAGAATCACTGCGACTCGCGACTGCGAGACCGACGCTCTTCAGCGCAACGGCAGGTGCCTTGCGGCCGCTCTTCATTGCTGTGAAGCGGTACATCGCATCGCCAACCGCCCGCGCCGTATGACGCGCAAGGTAATACGTGCTGGCGCCGTTAACCGGTTCCAGCGTTAGCGTATTCAGTACGTCTTTTGTTTTGCTCCTTGCGACAGCCTGCATCGCCGCCGCCATGGCGCGTTGGAACTGTGATGCTCCGAAGCCGGATATCTTGCCGAGGCCAACCACGGCAACTCGCGGCGCGCGGATGCCGTCGATGTTCGTCAGCACACTACAGCTGCCGAGCTGCGAGGAAGCGTCACCTCTCTTGAGGTGGCGCATGATCGCGCCGTTGCTCGCGGCGTCGATTTCGGCGGCGCCCTGCGCCAGCCGGTTTCTGTCGTAGACGCCGACGATGACGCAGTCGGCGGCACGGCGCGAGGCTTTGCCTGAAGTCGCAAAATAATTCATAAAGAGGCTTTATTTTTGTTGGCCGGGCGGTAGTCTAACTGATTCCGCTGACGTGGTTAAGAAATCCCACACGCCCCATGCGCCGCATACTGGATCGTTACATATTCCGCGAAATCGCCTCCACGTGGCTTGGCGTCACGATGGTGCTGCTGCTGATATTGCTGACCAATCAGTTTGCCCGGGTTCTCGGCGACGTCGCGAAAGGGCGTCTGCCCAGGGATGCGGCTTTCGATGTCATCGCTCTGTCTGCGGCCCAGTATCTGACTATTCTCGTGCCGGTCGGGCTGTTCCTTGCAGTCATGCTGGCCCTCGGCCGCTTTTACAAGGACAGCGAGTTGCCGGCGATGATGGCCTGCCGCGTCGGGCCCGGAGGGATCTACCGGCCATTAATGTGGCTGCTGGTGCCGCTGGCGGCCGGCGTCGCCTGGCTTTCTATCGACCTTGCGCCGAGGGCGCTGCAAGCCGTCGATCGCATCGGTGCAGAGGCGCGGCGCGAGGCGGATCTTGCAAGCATTGAGCCCGGCAGATTCACACAGGTCGGATCGGGCCAGGCCGTTGTCTACGGCGAGCGCATAAGCGCCGACGGCATCATGGAGAATGTTTTTCTGGAGCGGCAGGTCGACGACGAGTCTATCGAGGTGGTCGTGGCCAAACGGGGCCAGCAGATCGATTCCGACGATCCCGATGTGCGTTTCCTGGTCTTGCACGAAGGCCGGCGTTACGAGGGCATCCCGGGTACCTCGCAGTTTCGTGTCGTTGAGTTCGTGGAGCACGGTATTCCGTATCGGCTTCCCAGCCTGGATCCGCCGGAACCGAAACCGCGGGCAATGACACTCATAGACCTCATCAAGGCGGGCGAACTCGCGCACATCGCGGAAATCCATTGGCGTATCGGTGTGCCCCTTGCAACGATCATTCTCGCGATCCTTGCGGTGCCGCTCAGCCGCACCCAGCCGCGCTCCGGACGTTACGGGCGCCTGGCGGTCGGACTGCTCGTATTCATTATCTATCTGAATATGCTGAGCGCTGCCAAGGCCTGGGTCGAGCAGGGCACGGTCTCGCCTGTGCTTGGCCTCTGGTGGGTACATGCCACGATACTGGTACTCGGGCTGGGAATACTGGCGAAGCAGAATTCGATACATCGGCGGTTATTCGCATGAACGGAATTCTCAGCCAGTACATGATGCGTGCAATCATAGCGGCGACGGCGCTCGTTCTTGTTGTGTTGCTCGCGCTGGCAGGATTGTTCGAGTTTATCGCCGAACTCGATGATGTGCAGGGAGACTATCAGACGCCGCGCGTCGTCCTGTACACATTGTTGCGCCTGCCACAGATCGCTTTCGAAATGTTACCGGTCGCAGTGCTCATTGGCTCACTGCTCGCACTAGGTGGCCTGGCCGCCAACAGTGAGATCATCGTGATGCGTTCGGCGGGATTATCTATTCGCCGGCTGGCGGGCATGGTCGCGACGACGGGTTTCGGGCTGCTTGTCGTTACGGTCCTGCTGGGTGAGTTCATCAGTCCGCCGCTCGATTACTATGCGCGAAACATGCGGCTCGAGGCCCGTTTCGAGCAGGAGGACGATCGTCTCGGTAACGAGACATGGGTCAAGGACGGGCCGGTTGTAATGCACCTCGAACGCGTCAGTTCAGAATTCGAATTCGGCAGCGTTTACAAGTTCAGCTTCGATGAGGACAACAACCTCACTGCCATCGCAAAGGCGGAGAATTCGGGTATCGATGAAAACGATCGGTGGCTGCTGGAAAATTTCCGCGAGACCCGGTTCCAGGATGATGGGGTGCGGGTAGTGAAGTCGTCTTTGGCGGTCCAGTCACTCGATATAGATGCCGAGGTGCTGGGTATTTCGCTGGTCAAACCGCAGAGCCTGTCGGGGCGGGGGCTCCTGGATTATATCGCCTACCTGAAACGCAACGCGCTGGACTCCGACCGCTACGAAACCGAACTCTGGTATCGCATCGCACGGACAGCGACCATCATGATCATGCCGATACTGGCGCTCGCCTTCGTGTTTGGCTCCTTGCGGACGGGAGGGGCGGGCGCTCGCCTGATGATCGGTATCGTCATTGGCCTTGCGTACTATCTTGCAAGCGAAATGCTTGCCAATTCGGGCCAGGTGTTCAACCTCGATCCCGCCATGGTGGCGTGGCTGCCGTCGGCCGCGCTGGCGCTCGCGACGCTTTTCGCCCTGCAGAGAATTCGTTAACTAGGCATTCTTGGGGTAATACCTGAGGCGCGTGCCGCTGAGACGGTCGTGCCAGGTCAGGTCGTCCTTGTCCCAGAGCTGCCAGAGGAATCCGAGACCCAATGCAAGCCAGGACAAAATGGCGGCAAAGAAACGCAGCGACGCCTTGGCGAAACCCGGGGAAGCCCCGTCATGCGTCTCGACGCGCAGTCCCCATGCGAGCATGCCGAGCGTGCTTCCGGACCGGGACCAGAAGCTGACGAAGAACGCGTAAGCCACCGCGAGCATCGAGAGCTGGTAAGTCAGCGTTGGCGGATCGACGGCCTCGCCGCCGCGGATGGCGATGAACGGAATCGTGGCCATGAACAACAGCGCGGCCACCAGCAGTGAATCGTAAAGAACGGCGCCGAGCCGGCGCAGAAGCCCCGCGTTTCGCATCCTACAGCGCCTTCACGAAATCGACCATGCGGCGGCGTATCTTCTCGTCCGGCAGCGGCCCGAATCCTGCCTCGGTATTGTCGGTCATGTGATGTGGCTTGCTGGTCGCCGGAATCACGCAGGTAACGGCGGGATGGCTGATGATGAACTTGAGGAAGAACTGCCCCCAGCTGCCGGCAAACTCTTGCGCCCATGCGGGCAACGGTATGCCGGCAACCGCCGCAAAGAGCCGGCCCGTGAAATACGGCCGGTTGATGATCACCGCAATGCCCAGATCTTGCGCCAGCGGCAGGACCCGGGTCTCGGCTTCGAGTTCGCCGAGCGAGTAATTGATCTGGATGAACTCGGGTCGGTGCTTTCTCATCCCGGCTTCGAGCGCAGCATGGGCGCTAGCCGTGTAATGCGTGAGCCCGTTGTAGCGAATGCGCCCGTCAGCCTGCCAATCACGAATGGTCTTCATGTGAACATCGGTGTCGCGCAGATTGTGCACCTGCATGAGGTCGATGACCCGGGCGTTCATCAGCTCGAGGGAGCGCTGCATCTGCCGCGCGCCTGCATCGGCGCCGTCCGTCCAGACTTTGGTTGCGAGGAACAAGGCATCGCGCGGGCTGCCGGCATCGATGATGTCGCCGATGACTTTTTCCGATCGGTTATACATTGGCGAGGTGTCTATCATGCTGCCGCCTTCGCCGGTCAGCAGGTCGACGATTTTCTTGCGCGTGGCGATCGCATCGGGCGAACTTTCCACGTCGAACACGTTGTAGGTGCCGAGGCCGACCACCGGAATCATTTCGCCACTCGAAGGCACAGCGCGCGCGATCATCTTTCGCTCCATGCCGATTGCCGATATGGGCGCGAGCGCCAGTCCTGCGCCAGCCAGTAACGCTTCACGTCGATTCCATGCGCTGTTCATCATGGTATGCCACCCATTTTCAATGCTTTTGCCTGGCGCCGGTAATCCCTTCCCAGCCACAGGGCAACGGACGCCCATAGGATCGCGAAGGGCAGCATAAGGAGGGAAATTCCGGCGATGCCCAGTCCCAGTGCATACATCAATTTTATCGTCCAGGTTCCGAAGACATCGCCTCCCCGATATACCGCGGTATCGATGAAGTTCTTGGTCTTGTACTTCTCTTCGGGAGTTACGACCGAGTAAAGCATGTCGGTGGTTGGTTTTGAAAAGCCGAAGCCGAGCGCGCGGCGCACGACCGTCAATACCGCGACGACGGCCAGTGTCGGTTCCAGGGCGAGTATCGCGAATCCGGCGACGGAGACGATCGGCATCAGCGCGAGCGAGCGGCCGATACCGAAGCGCACGACGACCTCCCTGACGAGGAACATCTGGCTGATCAGCGCCAGCGCATTCGTCCAGTTGTTGATGTTCGAGAAGAATCGGGTCCTCTCGTCCGCGTGCGGGATCGCCTGTTCGACGAGTTCGGCCGCAAACATATACAACGCAGTTCCAAGCAGGCTCGCGATAACGGATGCGATGGCGATGCCGCTGAAGTATTTCGACGACAAAAGCTGCGTAACGCCGCCGAGCGGACCGCCTCCCAGCGGTTCGTTGCTTTCGACAGTCTGCTCGAGTTCGTGTTCGTGTTCGTGGTGCACCCAATCGCGAAGCTGGCGGATGCAGAAGACGGCGATGAGCAACAGGCCGGCGGAAATCGGAAACAGGTTCTGGAAGCCGATCTTGACAACCAGCGAGCTTGTCGCCACGCCGCCTATCAGGGCACCGATACTGCCGCCCGCAGTGATCAAGCCGAAAAGCCGGCGTCCCTGTTCGCGGGTAAAGATGTCGGCCATGAAGCTCCAGAATACCGACACGACGAACAGGTTGAATATGCTCAACCAGACGAAGAATACGCGGCCCAGCCAGAGATATTGACCTCCCGCGTGGATGGCGCGCGAGAAGATGACCCAGAAGATCAGGATGTTGGCGATAAAAAACAGGTAGACCCAGGGCAGGAATACGCGTCGCGGAAACCGGGAGGCCACGGCGCCGAATATCGGAGCCGCAAACAGCATAACGACGAAAGTACCGATGAACAGGTAGGGAATCGTGTCCGGGCCGCTGCCGACTGCCATCGACTCGCGTACCGGCCGCAGGATGTAATACGAGGACAGAACGCAGAAAAAATAGGCGAAAGACCAGGCGACAGCGATAGATTCGTGTTTCTCGACGCCGAGAACGCGGCTGATCAGGTTTGGCTCTGCCTGGGAGTGTGTTTCGGCGGTCATCGCTGAGCCGATGATAGTCATTGCGCGTGGAAAGAAAAGACCCGCCTGGAGCGGGTCTTTTCGCATTTGGCACTCCCTAGGGGAATCGAACCCCTGTTTCCGGCGTGAGAGGCCGGCGTCCTGAACCGCTAGACGAAGGGAGCGGAGTCCTTGTTTTGTATGCCCCGCCCGAGCGGGGGCTGCTATTATACGGCCCAGTATTTAATGCTCAAGCGGTAAATTAGTTGAATAAAAGCGGGATTCCGGAGCAAACCGTACCCGAGATCATTCCCCGCGCCGCGCATAACGTCTCCCGGGACGAGATCTCCAACAGTGCGCTGAAAGTCCTGTACCGGCTGCACAAGTCTGGCTATCAGGCCTTTCTGGTCGGAGGCTGTGTGCGCGATGCTCTTCTCGGACTGCATCCGAAGGATTTCGACGTCGCGACAAACGCGACGCCGGAACAGGTGCGCGCGTTATTTCACAACTGCCGCCTGATCGGCAGGCGGTTTCGTCTCGCCCATGTGCGCTTCGGTCGGGAGATCATCGAGGTTGCGACGTTTCGCGCCGCGGCGATAAGCGATCACGACGATCATGCTCGTGACAAGGAAGGACGTATCGTCCGTGACAATGTCTACGGCACCATCGAAGAAGACGTCTGGCGGCGCGATTTCACCTGCAATGCGCTGTACTACAACATCGCCGATTTCAGCATCTGGGATTACACGGGTGGCGTAAAGGACATCGCGGAGCGCCATATCGTGCTCATTGGCGATGCCGACAAGCGCATGCGTGAGGATCCCGTGCGTATGCTGCGTGCCATCCGGTTTGCGGCAAAGCTGGATTTTACGCTCGACGACACCGTCGTCGACGCGATCAGGGAAGACTTGCCGCTGCTGGCTAATGTTCCGCCGGCGCGTCTGTTCGACGAATTCCTGAAGCTATTCCAGGCCGGTTTTGCCGAAAAGACGTTCGTGCTGCTTCGGGAGCACGGGCTCTTCGCGCAAATGTTTCCGGCGACGGATGAGGAAATTGACGGTGATCCCGGATTTCGGGACTTCGTCGTCGCTGCGCTCCGAAACACTGACCGGCGGGTCAAAACGAAGCAATCCGTCAATCCGATGTTCCTGCTCGGCGTATTCCTGTGGGCTCCTGCCAGGCGATTGGCCGCGATTCGCCGGTCTGAAGAGAAAATCTCGGAGTCGCAGTCGTTGAGTCTGGCAGCGTACGAACTGGCTGTGCAGCAGCAACGGCGCATCGCTATTCCGCGCCGATTCACCGTGCCGATGCGGGAAATGTTGGCGTTGCAGCCGCGCTTCGCTCAAACGCGTGGCAAACGTGCGATGAAACTCCTCGAGCACCGGCGCTTTCGTGCCGCCTACGATTTCATGCTGTTGCAGGCGGAAATAGGGCAGTTCGACAAGGACATTGCCGGGTTCTGGACCCGCGTGCAGGAACAGTCTGCGGTGGAGCGCGCCGAGAGTTTTCAGGTTACCAGCCGGCCACCGCGCGGGCGCCGGCGCCGGCGCCGGCGGCGTCCGCGCAAGACGAAGCCTTCGTGAACCGGCTTCCCTGGCGTCGACGGCTTGCCTACATCGGTCTGGGCAGCAATCTCGACAGCCCCGAAGCACAGGTCGGACGGGCGATTCGGCGGCTCGATTCGATCCCCCGAAGCAATGTCGTGGCGCGCTCGTCACTGTATCGTTCGGCTGCGTTCGGTCCCGTGGAGCAACCCGACTTCATCAATGCGGTGGCTGCGCTGTCGACCCGACTTTCCAGCGGCCGCCTGCTTGCAGAGCTCAAACGCCTCGAGGAAGCAATGGGCCGCCGGCCCGCGGTACGCTGGGGGCCGCGCCGCATCGATCTCGACCTGTTGCTGTACGGCGAAGATGTCGTCGATCGGCCCGGGCTCAAGGTGCCGCATCCGGGCATTGCCGAACGAAATTTTGTATTGTTGCCACTCAGGGAGATAGCGCCTGAACTCGTCGTCCCGGGGCTTGGGCGCCTCGCCGATATCGAGGTCAATGAGAACGAGCCAGGGATCTCCAGAGTCGACTCATAGGAAATGGATTTGTCCGTCAGCCAGCTAAATCGAAGGGGCAATACGTCGCGTTACGTTGTCGTCGAGGGTCCCATCGGCGTGGGCAAGACCAGTCTCGCGAAAAAACTGGCCGAGAGCCTGTCTGCCGACCTGTTGCTGGAGGAAGCATACGAGAATCCGTTTCTGGAGCGTTTCTACCGGGAGGGACGGTCTGCGGCATTACCGGCACAGATGTTTTTCCTGTTTGCCCGTGCCCGACAGATCGAGGAGCTGCGGCAATCCGACCTGTTTTCGAATGTGCGCGTATCCGATTACATTTTTGCCAAGGACCAGATTTTTGCCGACCTGAACCTGAGCCCGGAGGAGTTAGCTCTCTACAACCAGGTCGTCGAATCGCTGAACGTCGAGGCGCCGGTGCCGGACCTGGTCATCTATCTGCAGGCGTCGGTTGACGCGCTGATGGATCGGATCGCTCGACGCAGCATTGCATTCGAGCGGGCCATTGATCGCCGCTACCTCGAAAACCTGACGGATGCTTACGCGCGCTTCTTCCATGAATACGATGACGGGCCGCTGCTGATCGTCAATGCGTCGCAAATTGATCCGATCAACAATGCCGCTGACTACGACCAGCTCTTCAAGCAGATTGAAAAGACGACGGGCGGTCGCCACTTCTTCAATCCTGCCGCCGCTGCGCTGGCCTGACGAACGAAGCGCCGTATGCAGCTGGAACAGCGAGGGACGGCGGAGCCGTCCTGCAATGTTTCGGCACTGCGAAAAATGAGGCCAGACGGCCCCCGCTTAGAACCTAGAAGGACACCCTGTCGCGACCGGCGTTCTTTGCGCGATAAAGGGCGGCATCTGCCGCGTGGATCAGTGTCGCCAGGGTTCCATGGGACTCCAGTTGCGCCACCCCCATGGATATGCGGACCGGAATCTTGATGAGCGAGTCGGAGCCATCGCCCGTGCTGCCGCAGACGGCTTTGCGCACGCGATCTGCGATTTTCATTGCAACGTTTTCATCCGCCTCGGGCAACAGCACTGCAAACTCGTCGCCGCCAAAACGAACCAGCAGATCGTGCGGCCGGAACTGGCGTTTGAGCACTTCGGCGACAGCGGAAAGCGCACGATCGCCGGCCATGTGCCCGAACTGGTCGTTGAAAACCTTGAAGTTGTCGATATCGATCATGATCAGCGAGACCGGGTGCTCGTTTTCCTGGCATGCGCTGATTTCTTCGGTGAATTTCTCTTCCATCGAGAAGCGATTGCTGAGGCCAGTCAGCGCATCGGTCTTCGCATGTTCCTCGAACTTGCGCAGTTCCCCAAAACTCTCGGCAATGACCTTGTTGTGACTGCGTACTCGCTCGGACAGCACGATCAGCAGGTTCTTCGCGAACTCGTGTGACGCGTCGACCATTTCCCAGAGGATTGACTGATGAATGACGAGCAAATGAGTCTCTTCGGCACCGACGACGTAGGCCGACGGATCCCGATCCTCGATGATTGACATCTCGCCCACGCAGGCGCCGGTATCCATGGTTGCAAGTACGGGCGTATCGAGTGAGGCGACGTGTACGTTCAGACTGCCGGACAGCACGATGAAGACGTGTTCGTTCTTTTGATCGGGTGCGATCAGGACCTCGCCCTTGGCGAGATCCCTGCGGTCACACTTTTGCAGCAGCAATTGAACGTCGTCGGCAGCGACGCCTTTGAACAGATCCAGTCCCGCGAGCAGTGAGCGCTTATAGTCCGAATTGATTGCAAATAGTTTTGTCACAGCAGTGCCACCGAGTAGCAGAGAGCGATTCTTGCCGCATTTCTTGCGGAATTACATCGACTGGGCCACACAATTGGGGTGATAGTTTCCGAAATCTTACGATTTCATGAGTTCGGCACGCGCGGCGTCGAACTCGGCGCGATCCTCGGCAGATGGCTCGGGGTACCGCAGGCCGATGTTCTGCAATGCGGCAATGATGGTCTCGGCGACCCTGGCACGCATGTATGGCTTGTCGTCGGCGGGGATGGCATACCAGGGCGCCCATGGGCGCGAAGTGGCGTTCAGCGCGTCTTCATACGCCCGCATATACTCGTCCCAGGAGCGCCGTTCCTTGACGTCTCCGGGTTCGAACTTCCAGTTTTTGTCAGCTTCGTCCAGGCGCGAGAGGAAGCGGCGCTTTTGTTCGTCCTTGGAAACATTCAGCCAGAACTTGAGTATGACCGTGCCGTTACGCGCCAGATGCTCTTCCTGATCTCGAATCGATTTCAGGCGCTCGTCCCAAATCGTGTCGAGATTGACTTCGTCGGGCAGCTTTTGCCCCCGGAGGATCTGCGGATGGACCCTGACGACGAGTACCTCCTCGTATTGGCTGCGGTTGAAGATGCCGATGCGCCCGCGTTCCGGAAGGCGGCAGGTCGTGCGCCAGAGAAAATCGTGATCGAGTTCCAGGCTCGAGGGCTTTTTGAAACTGAATACCTGGCATCCGGATGGATCGACGCCCTGCATGACGGCGCGAATCGTGCTGTCCTTGCCCGCTGCATCCATGGCCTGAAATACGAGCAGCACCGCGTGGCGGTCGCCCGCGGCAAGTACTCGTTGCAGCTTGTTCAGGTTCTTTGTCGCCTCTCTGCGATGTTTGCGTTCATGACGGTGCCGTTTCGTCTGTGGCGTCGTAAAGGCATCGCTTACCTTGAAACTGCCGTCGAACGGAACGAGGTACGGCGAATCAGGTGCCTTGAACATTCTTTATTCTCCATGTTGCTGCAGGGCCCACTCTACATGTTCTTTAACCAGAGGCGAATTGCTGTCGCGCCTCGATGCCAGTGCATCGACAACGGAAGGTGAAGACTCTGCATTGCCGAGCGCGACGGCGATATTTCTGAGCCAGCGATCGTAGCCGATGCGGCGGATTGCACTGCCCCGGGTTTTTTCCAGCCAGGTCTCCTCGGACCAGGAAAACAGTTCCGACAGTTCGGCCGCATCAAGACCGTGGCGCGGCGCAAAATCGCTCTCAGCCGTGGGCCGCGCATACTTGTTCCACGGACAGCAAAGCTGACAGTCGTCGCAGCCGTACACCCGGTTACCGATCGCCTTGCGAAACTCCACCGGGATCGAGCCATCGAGTTCGATCGTCAGGTAAGAAATACAGCGTCGTGCATCGAGCTTGAACGGCGCGACGATAGCGCCGGTGGGACAGACGTCAATGCAGGAGGTACAGGTGCCGCAGTGAGCGGATGCCTGTTCGTCGACGGGCAGGGGCAAGTCGGTGTAGAGCTCGCCCAGGAAAAACCAGGAGCCCGCGTCCTTGTTTATGAGGTTGGTGTGCTTGCCGATCCAGCCCAGGCCGGCTTTCTGCGCGATAGGTTTCTCCAGTACCGGTGCGCTATCGACGAACACGCGGTAGCCGAATTCGCCGACCTGGCCTGCGATCCGGGTCGCCAGGGTTTGCAGCCGCTTACGCAGCACCTTGTGATAGTCGCGTCCAAGAGCATACCGCGAGATATAGGCTGCCGAGGCGTGGTCAAGCCGCGATTCGGGATCGGTTTCTTCATCCGGGAGGTAGTCCATTCGCGCCGAGATAACTCGAACAGTGCCCGGTACCAGTCGCCCGGGCCGGCTGCGCTTGTCGCCGTGCTTGTGCATGTAATGCATCGTTCCGTGACAGCCATCGGCCAGCCAATCGTTCAGCCGCAATTCGGCTTCGCTCAGATCTGTATCGGCAACACCGATCTGCTGAAAGCCGAGTTCCAGGCCCCAGGAAACGATATCGGCCTTGAGTGCCTCCATGTCCGGTGCCGGTGTCGTAGGTGTATCTGGCAATGCAGGTTCTCCCTTTCGCCACAGTATAATCGCGGCAATGGAAGCGTTGCCGACAGAGATCTATTCGGTTGCGAGTGTGCGCGAATTTGACCGTACCGCGATCGAGGATGAGGGTATTCCGGGCTACACGTTGATGACGCGCGCCGGCGAAGCTGCCGTGCGCGAGGCGCTTGCGACGTATCCCGACGCCCGGCGCTGGCAAATCGTCTGCGGTGCCGGAAACAACGCCGGCGATGGCTATGTCGTCGGGCGCCTGGCTGCCAGGGAAGGCATCGTCGTTTCGGTTATTTCGCTCGCCGACCCGGCGTCACTGCACGGGGACGCACTGACGGCTTACGAGGATTTTGCTGCCGAAGGCGGCGTTGCTTCGCCGTGGTCCGGAATCCTCGATACCGAAGCGGACCTGATCGTAGATGCGATGCTCGGCAGCGGGCTCTTGAGGGACGTTGGTGGCGAGTTTGCCGATTGCGTTGCCGCGATCAATGCCCATGGCGCCCCCGTTCTCGCAATAGACATTCCGACCGGCCTCGGTGGCGACAGCGGTGCCGTGATGGGTTGCGCCGTGCACGCCGAACTTACTGTGACCTTCGTCGGCCTGAAATCCGGGCTATTCCTGGGCGAGGGCCCGGACTATTGCGGCGAGATCCGATTTGCGGGTCTCGATATTCCGGAATCCTGCAGAAGTCACTGCATCCCGGAGTTCCGGCGCATTGACGAAAACAGGATTACGGCGGCCTTGCCCAGGCGCGCCCGCACGGCGCACAAGGGAGATTTCGGCCACGTGCTCGTCGTGGGCGGAGGCGTGGGGATGCCCGGCGCCGTGCGTCTGTGCGGCGAAGCGGCGCTGAGGACCGGCGCAGGTCTCGTCAGTATCGCGACCGACAAATCGCATGCAGCAATGATTACGGCTTCGCGTCCGGAGTTGATGGCGCACGGCGTCGAGAGCGTGCAGGACCTCGAGCCGCTGCTCGAACGGGCCGACGTCGTCGCATTCGGTCCGGGGCTCGGCAGTTCCCCCTGGGCGCAGGATCTCGCCAGTTACCTGGCTGAAGATGCACGGCCGGCGGTATGGGACGCGGATGCGCTCAATTGGCTGGCGGAAGCCCCCGCCGAGAAATCGAACCGCGTGATCACACCGCATCCGGGGGAGGCGGGCAGGCTGCTCGGCACGAATGCCATGGAGGTCCAGGCCGATCGCCGCAAGGCTCTCGGGAGGTTGCAAGACACATACGGCGGCGCGGTCGTGCTGAAGGGCGCAGGATCGCTGGTATCGGCGGCAACGGGTTCTCCGTGGCTGTGCACGCGAGGCAATCCCGGCATGGCCGCTGCGGGCATGGGCGACGTGCTGACCGGGATCATCGCGGCGCTGATCGCGCAGGGCCTCGATCCGCAAGAGGCGGCCGCGATCGGGGTCGAGATCCATGCCCGCGCGGGCGATGCGGCTGCCGCCAGCGGCGAGCGCGGCATCCTGGCCTCGGATCTCCTTGCCTGCATCCGGGGTATCGTCAACGCATGAAAATGCACCTGCCCGATGTCGAGGCCACCGATGCAATGGCCACAGAGCTACATGCGCGGCTGCCGGCGAGCAGGGGCGGCTGGACCATCCTGCTCGAGGGGGACCTCGGCGCCGGAAAATCGACGTTTGCGCGCGCCCTGATCCGGGCGATGGGGCACCAGGGAGCCGTTCCGAGCCCGACGTACACCCTTGTCGAACCCTACGATATTTCCGGAAACATCATATATCATGTTGATTTATATAGGGTTTCAGACGAGGAAGAATTACGCTACCTGGGCTGGACGGAACTCGAGGACGGCCTCAGGCTCGTCGAATGGCCGGACCGGGCCCCGGAACTGGCCAAACACGCCGATTTGCGCGTCCAGCTCGCATACTGCGGGGCGGGGCGAAATATCGAGATTTCGGGTCTCAGCAAGCGCGGCCGGGCGCTCGTCGCCGCCTGGGAGTCTGTGGCGGCCACTTAGTCCAAGGTTTAAAAAGCTGCGATATCTTCATAATTTTTCAGCATAAAATCTTGGATTTCCTGAAAGCGGCGGTATACTCACCAGACATAATCCTCTGGAAACCGATCGGCCGCCATCGATGCTCCGACAACGCCTGATTTTGACTGCATTCCTCGCGCTTGTGGCGACAGGCGTTCAGGCCGGTACTACCGTCGAGAACATCCGCATTTGGGCAGAAAACGACAAGACCCGCGTCGTCCTCGATCTCAGCAAGCCCTCTGAACACAGTATTTTTACGCTGCGCGGCCCGGATCGCATTGTCGTCGACCTTCGGGATGCCCGCCTGGCCAGCCGTCTGCAGAACCTGCCCGGCGGCATAGGCTCGGTTCGCGCCATACGCAGCGGCATCAAGGCCAACGGCCAGCTTCGTGTCGTGCTGGATCTGACCGAAAACGTGCGTTCGCGCAGTTTCACGGCGGGCCCCAATAGCCGTTATGGAGACCGGCTCGTCATCGATCTGCAGCGCCCCGGGGGGCTGAAGACGGTGAAGCGCGCGTCGCAGGCCTATAAGCCCGGCCGCGACATTGTAATTGCTATCGACCCGGGGCACGGCGGCCACGATCCCGGCGCTGTCGGCCAGGGCCGCACCAAAGAAAAGGACGTCGCGCTGCAGATTTCGAAACAACTGGCCGCGCGTATCAATGCCGAAAAAGGCATGCGAGGCGTGTTGATTCGCAGCACCGATATCTTCGTTAATCACCGGGATCGAATGAGGATTGCGCGCAAGCACAATGCAGATCTCTTCGTTTCCATCCATGCCGACGCCGTCGATGACAGGCGTGCCAATGGCGCGACCGTTTATGCGCTGTCGTTGAAAGGCGCCAGCGACGAGGAAGCGCGGTTGCTGGCGGAGCGCGAGAATGCGGCCGTCAGCGTCGGCGGCGTTTCGCTGGACGACAAGGACAAGGTCATCGCCGAAGTGTTGCTCGATCTGTCGCAAAATGCGGCACTGAGTGCCAGCCTCGATGTAGGTTCGAAAGTAATCAGGGAACTGGCACGCGTCGTCAGGGTGCGCCGCCGCAGCGTACAGCAGGCCGGGCTGATCGTTCTCAAGTCGCCTGACATGCCATCTATCCTGGTGGAAACGGCGTACATTTCGAACCCTGCCGAGGAGCGCAAGCTGCGCGACCGCGCGCACCAGGCCAAGCTGGCGAACGCGATCCTTTCGGGCATCCGCAGCTACTTCTACACGAATCCGCCGCCGGATACGCAAATCGCCATGGATGTGCGGCGTACGCCTGACAGGCAGGTTCGGTACGTTATATCGCGTGGCGACACGCTTTCCGAAATCGCCGAGCGCTACAACGTCAGCACCGCTGATATTCGCCGCGCCAACCAGATGAGCAACGACAATATTCGAGTCGGCCAGACTCTCTCGATACCGATATTCTCGGGTACCTGATTTTTCCCGCGCTGTTTTGGCTGCGAGACTTTTGCCCGCCATTTTGAAAAAATGGCGGGTTCTTTCTTTGAGCCCGTTTACACGATGCCTATACAGCAGCTGCCAGACCACCTGATCAATCAGATCGCCGCCGGCGAGGTGGTCGAACGACCGGCCTCGGTCGTCAAGGAACTGCTGGAGAACAGCCTTGACGCCGGAGCGGGGGAATTGCACATCGATATCGTCGCTGGCGGGCAAAAGCTCATTCGTATTCGTGACGATGGCAGCGGTATCGCCAAAGAAGAACTCGAACTCGCGCTATCGCGGCATGCAACAAGCAAAATCTCGAGCCTCGACGACCTCGAGGCTGTCGCCTCGCTGGGCTTCCGTGGAGAGGCATTGCCGAGTATTGCCTCGGTCGCCCGATTGATGCTTTGCTCGAGAACAGCGGATGCGGATTCCGCGTGGCAGGTCGAGGCGGATGGCGGCCAGGTCAGCACGCACCGGCCGGCGGCTCATCCTGTCGGGACAACCGTCGAGGTGCACGATCTCTTCTACAACACGCCGGCCCGGCGAAGATTCCTGCGTACCGAGCGCACGGAATACGGGCACATAGAAAGATGGGTGCGGCGTCTGGCGCTGTCTCGGCCCGACGTTGCGTTCACGATGACGCACAATCGTCGCCAGGTATTGCAGCTGCCTGCTGCGACCGGCGATGAGCAGCGCTTGCAGCGGATCGCGAAGATATGTGGGAAGGCGTTTGCCGATCAGATAATTCATGTCGACCTCGAAACTGACGGCATTGCGCTGACGGGCTTCATCGGACTGCCGACGTTCAACCGCAGTCAGCCCGACATGCAGTACTGGTTCGTCAATGGCCGATCGGTGAGCGACAAGACCTTGTCCCACGCAGCGCGTCATGCCTACCGTGATGTACTGTTCCATGGGCGCTTCCCGGCCTACGTGCTGAGCCTTACCATGGATCCCGCCGGCGTGGATGCGAATGCACATCCGGCCAAGCACGAAGTCCGCTTCCGCGACGGTCGACGCGTACACGGCGTAGTGTCGCAGACCCTCGAGGTGGCATTGAAGGACACGAAGCCCGGCGGCCATGGCCCGGCTCCGGCATCTATCGCGCCAGCCACGACTTTCTCTCAGCAGGGCTCGATGCCGCTGCCGACCTCGTATGCGCCGCGGCATGGCGCGGTTCGGGAGTCATTGGCGGCCTATCGGGCGCTATCCGGCGGCGCGGCAGCGGTGGCACTAAATGACGATGAAGATGCGCGTGACATTCCGCCTTTGGGATTCGCGGTTGCTCAGCTGGCGGGCGTATACATACTTGCCGAAAATGCCGACGGCCTTGTCGTCGTCGATATGCATGCGGCGCACGAGCGCATAACTTACGAGAAGCTCAAGCGGGGCTTCGATGAGCAGTCTGTCGTGCGTCAGCCACTGCTGGTTCCCGTTACGGTAGCCGTGGCCGAGAGCGAAGCGCAGCTCGTCGAGACAAATACCGAAACATTCGAATCACTCGGCCTGATCATCGATCGCTCCGGCCCAACGAGCCTCGTCGTTCGCGAGGTGCCGGCATTGCTGAGAAGCGCCGATGCCGAGGCACTGTTGCGAGACGTGTTGTCCGACCTGGCAGATGCGGGCAGGAGTAACCGGGTCGAAGATGCATGTCACGAATTTCTCGCAACAATGGCATGCCATCATTCCGTACGCGCCAATCGCGCACTGACCATCGACGAGATGAACGCCTTGTTACGCGAAATGGAAACGACCGAGCGAGCCGATCAATGTAACCACGGCCGGCCGACCTGGACCGCCATTACGATGCCGGAACTCGATCGGCTGTTCTTGCGCGGTCGTTGACGGAAGCGCCGATGAGACCTGCGGTATGCCTGATGGGGCCGACGGCATCCGGCAAGACGGAGGTTGCAGTAAGCCTCTGCAAGCGATTTCCATTCGACATCATCAGTGTCGATTCCGCCCTCGTTTACAGGGGTATGGATATCGGCACTGCGAAGCCCGACGCCGAGACCCTCGCGCGCACGCCGCACCGCCTGATCGACATACGCGAACCGGAGGATAGCTATTCCGCCGGCGATTTCGTGCGCGATGCCGGCGGCGAGATGGAGTCGATATTCGCGGCGGGCCGGGTCCCGTTACTCGTCGGCGGAACGATGATGTATTTTCGCGCGCTTCTGCACGGTATTGCCGAATTGCCGTCGGCAGAGCCCGAAATCCGCGCCGCGATCGATGCAGAGGCCGAGAAGATGGGCTGGCCGGCGATGCACGGCCAGCTCCGGAAAGTCGATCCGGAGGCCGCGGCCCGCATCGAGCCGAACGACCGCCAGCGTATTCAACGGGCGCTGGAGGTCCACCGGACGAGCGGCAGGCCGCTGAGCGAGTGGCAGGACGAAGCCGACCAGGGCGGCGTGCCCGACGTTCGCTATCTCAAGCTGGCGCTGCAGCCTGCAACCCGAGAGATCCTGCACGCGCGCATCGAAGATAGGTTAAATCTCATGTTAAACAATGAGTTTCTTGAAGAAGTGAAGAAATTACGTGAGCGTCAGGGACTAACGGCCGATCACCCCTCGATGCGGTCTGTGGGCTATCGGCAACTTTGGGAGCATCTCGACGGCCAGACCTCACTGGAACGGGCGCGGGACAAGGCACTCTATGCGACGCGGCAGCTGGCCAAGCGGCAGATCACGTGGTTGCGGAGCGAACGCGGCCTGAAATCCTTCGATCCTCTTGAACCGGGCGTGATCGACGCCATATCACGGTGTCTGGTAAAATTTTTCGACGCTTAGGCTGAACTCGCGATGGGCATCCGGCGCCACCGGATAGCGGTGTTCAAAAAAATAAAAAAATAAGGAGACCCAAAATGGCAAAAGGGCAAACACTGCAAGATCCGTTTCTGAATATACTGCGCAAAGAAAAGGTTCCGGTATCGATATACCTCGTAAACGGAATCAAGCTGCAGGGTCAGGTGGATTCGTTTGATCAGTTCGTTGTGCTGCTCAAGAACAGCGTCAATCAAATGGTGTACAAACATGCCATCTCGACGGTCGTGCCATCGCGCAATGTGCGCCTGCCGCTGCCCGACGATGAGGCAGGAGACAGCTAGCAGCTTGAACCACATATCTCAGCTGCGGGAGTTCGTATTTGTTTGAACGACCGCAAAGCGGCGAACGTGCAATCCTGATTCATGCCGGCCCTCATGGCCTGCCCGATGCCTCCGAACGCCAGGAATTCGTGGAGCTCGCGCTCTCGGCTGGCGCCATGATCGTGGACGAGATCACGAGCGGCCGGCGCAGCCCGGACTCGCGGTATTTCATCGGCAAAGGCAAAGTCGAGGAACTGGCGGACAGTGCCGCAAGAAACGAGGCCGAACTGGTCATTTCGTCGGCGCCATTGTCGCCAAGCCAGGAACGCAATCTGGAAAAGCGGCTGAAGTGCCGCGTGCTCGACCGTGCCGGACTGATCCTCGACATTTTCGCGCAGCGGGCGCGGAGTTTCGAGGGCAAGCTGCAGGTCGAGCTCGCACAACTGGAACACCTGTCCACACGACTCGTGCGCGGCTGGACTCACCTCGAACGCCAGAAGGGCGGTATAGGCCTCAGGGGGCCGGGTGAAACGCAGCTGGAGACTGATCGTCGGCTCATTGGCAAGCGTATCCGGCAACTGCACGCACGTCTCGAGCAGGTGGACAAGCGCCGCACGATGAGCCGTCAAACCCGCGTTCGCGCAGAGATTCCGACGGTTGCTCTCGTCGGCTACACGAATGCGGGCAAGTCCACCCTGTTCAATGCGCTTACAGATGCGAGCGTCTATGTCGAGGACCAGCTGTTCGCAACGCTCGACCCGACCGTGCGCAAGGTCAAGTTGCCCGATGGCCGCGAGGTCGTTCTTGCCGATACCGTCGGTTTCGTACGCGATCTGCCGCACGAGCTGATTGCCGCATTCCGATCGACGTTGCAGGAGGCCCGCGAGGCGGATCTTATTCTGCATGTCATAGATGCGGAGGACAGCAATCGCTGGCAGCGCGTGCGACAGGTCAATTCGGTGCTGAAGGAACTCGACGCGGACCAGATCCCGCAGGTTCGCGTCTACAACAAGATTGACAAGCTGGACCGCAAACCCAGAGTCACGAATAATCGCGACGGCGAAGGTCGTGCCGTTTGGCTGTCGGCGGCAACCGGCGAGGGTATCCCGATGTTGCTCGAGGCGATCAGCAGGCGGCTGCGGCCGGAGATGACGCATGGCGTGATTCATCTCGAGGCCTCGCAGGGCCGTCAGCGTGCCAAACTTTTTGAGATCGGTGCTGTCCTCAATGAAGAGGCATGCGAAGATGGCGGCTGGACGATCGAACTGGAAATGGCTGAAAAGGACTTGCAGCGCTTTCTGAAGCGCGAAAATCTTTCGATGGATTTATTGGAAACAACAGATTATGGCTTGGAACGAATCGGGAAACGGTAAGGATCCCTGGAAAAGAGACGACGACGGTCCCAACGATCTGGATCAGATCGTGCAGAACTGGCAGCGTCGGCTGGGCAGCATACTCGGCGGCGGAGGCCGCCGCCGCGGCAGTGCCGACGGTGGCGGCGGTGGCTGGGCACTGATTGTCCTGCTGCTGGTTGCATGGGCTGCAACCGGGTTTTATCGCGTGGACGAAGCCGAGCGCGGCGTCGTGCAGCGTTTCGGCGCCTACCAGGCGCCCGAAAGGATGCCGGGGCTGCACTGGCACATCCCGTTTCCATTCGAAACGGTCGATCTCGTCAATATCAATGCGGTGGAGAAATACGCCTACCGCAACGAAATGCTTACGGCTGACGAGCAGTACGTCAATATCGACATGGTCGTGCAATATCGCCGCAGCGATCCCATAAAATACAGCTTCGAAGTCGTCGAACCGGACCTGACACTGCAGGACGTCACCGAGAGCGCGCTGCGCGAGGTCGTGGGCACGACGACGCTCGAAGTGCTCGTCGCCGCGCGCCGCGAAGAAATCGCATCGAGAACGCGCGACGTTCTGCAGAACACGCTGGATGGCTACAAGACCGGTATCAACGTGACTGCCATCAATCTCGAAAACGTCAACTATCCCGATCGTGTGCAGGCGGCGGTCGACGACGCGCAGAAAGCACGTAACGACAGCGAGCGTTACCTGCTCGAGGCGGATGCCTATGCGAGAGATATCGTCCCGAAAGCGCGCGGTGACGCCGCCCGCATACTCGAAGATGCGGAGGCGTACCGGCAACGCGTGATCGCGGACGCCGAAGGCGAGGCGGCTCGGTTCGTGGCGCTGCTCACGGAGTACCAGAAAGCACCGCGCGTCACGCGTGAGCGTCTTTACATCGATGCTATCGAGGAAGTCTACGGACGCTCGAACAAGGTGTTCATCGATTCGGAGGGCAGCGGCAATTTACTGTACTTGCCGATCGACAAGATGCTGGAGCAGCGCCCGAGGACAGCGATGCCGACAGACACGACGCGGTCGGCAGACTCGCCGACCCCGGCGCAGCAGCAGAGTGATGTCAGGAGAATCGAACCCGAGGATCCGCGCGCAAGGAGGACGAGACAATGAATGGCGGTAAATTCGGATTCGTCGTAGTCATCGGCATAATCCTCGTTGTCGTCGGTTTGTCGGCATTTACGGTCAACGAGCGCGAACTCGCGATCAAGTTGCAGCTCGGCGAGGTCGTCGAGTGGGAATACGAGCCGGGCCTGCACTGGAAGATTCCGATTATCCAGAATGTCCGCATATTCCCGAGGCGCATACTCTCGATTTCGCCGCCGGCCGAGCGCGTGTTCACGGCCGAGAACGAAGCGCTCGAAGTGGACTTCTTCGTCAAGTACCGTATCGATGACGTCAGGCAATTCTATGTTTCGACGGGAGGCGCGCCGATCATCGCGACCCAGCGCCTGTCAGAAATCATCAAAAATGCCGTTGTGACGGAATTCGGTAAGCGAACAGTCAACGATGCAATCTCTGTCGGTCGTGCGGAGTTAATGCGGGACATGCTGCAGACGGCGGCCGGCACTGCAAAGGACCTCGGTGTCGAACTCATCGATTTCCGAGTCAAGCAGGTCGAGTTCATGGAAGACGTTCGCAATTCTGTATACCAGCAAATGTCCGCCGAGCGCGCTCGCATCGCCGCCGAGCGGCGTGCGACAGGCCGTGCCGCGGCAGAAGAGAAGCGGGCAACCGCAGACAGGGAAAGAACCGTGATACTTGCCGACGCCTACCGCGACGGACAGATAATCCGCGGTGAGGGCGACGCACGCGCGACCGAGATTTACGCGAATGCGTATAACAGGGATCCCGAATTCTATTCGTTCTATCGGAGCATCGATGCCTACCGCAAGTCGATGGGCCGGGAGGGGGATCTGCTGGTCCTTGACCCGGACAGCGACTTCTTCCGGTATTTGAACGAATCGGAAGGCAGCCGCTAGGTAGCAAGCAGGCATGTGGACGGAGATACTGACGGCCGTCGCGCTCGTCCTCGTCATCGAGGGCATCTTGCCGTTTACAGGTCCGGGGCGATATCGGCAGCTGGTGGCACAGATTGTCAGGCTCAGTGACAATCAGTTGCGCACATTCGGTCTCACGGCGATGATCGCCGGTATCGTGCTGCTCTTTATCGTCCGAAGCTGACAGAACGGGAAGAATAATGGGTAAGAATGTCGTTGTCGTCGGCACGCAATGGGGTGACGAGGGCAAGGGAAAAATCGTCGATCTGCTGACGGACCGCGCAGCTGCCGTCGCGAGATTTCAGGGCGGCCACAATGCCGGCCACACGCTCGTCATCGATGGCGAGAAGACGGTCTTGCACCTGATACCGTCCGGGATTCTGCGTGACGACGTCAGCTGCCTGATCGGCAACGGAGTGGTGCTGGCGCTGGATGCTCTCGTCGAGGAAGCGAATGCGCTCGTTGCGAGCGGTGTCCCGGTTTTCGAACGGCTCAAGATCAGTCCGAATTGCCCGCTGATCCTGCCTTCGCACGCCGCGCTGGACCTCGCGAGAGAAAAAGCCAAGGGCTCGGCGGCCATCGGCACTACCGGGCGGGGCATCGGGCCGGCGTATGAAGACAAAGTGTCGCGTCGCGCACTGAAAGTCTCCGATCTGTTTGTTCGCGAGAATTTTGCGGCCAAGCTCGGCGAAGTGCTCGATTACCACAACTTTTTGCTCAAGAATTACTTCAAGGCGGAAACGGTCGACTTCGCCAGGACGCTGGACGAGTCCATGCAGGCCGCGGAAGTGGTTGCGCCGATCACGGCCGACATCACGCAGATCCTTCAGGACCTTGCCGACTCCGGGGAAAGCATCCTCTTCGAGGGTGCGCAGGGTACGTTCCTCGACATCGACCACGGAACCTATCCCTTCGTGACGTCGTCGAACACGGTCGCTGCGGCGGCGAGTACGGGCACCGGCATTGGTCCGCGCAACCTCGACTACATTCTTGGCATCGTCAAGGCCTATACGACCCGGGTTGGCGCCGGGCCGTTTCCGACCGAGCTGTTCGACGACCAGGGACAGCATCTGGCGCGCGTCGGCGCCGAGTTCGGCGCAACTACAGGCAGGCCGCGCCGCTGCGGCTGGTTCGATGCCGTCGCGTTGCGTCGTTCTATCATCAACAGCAGCGTCTCCGGTCTGTGTGTGACCAAGCTCGATGTACTGGACGAACTGGAGACTATCCAGATTGCGGTCGGTTATGAGATTGACGGCAAGCCGATCTCGGGCGTACCGGTGGTTGTCGACCGCTTCGCAGAGTGTAAGCCGGTATACGAGGAATGGCCCGGTTGGCAGACTTCAACCGTCGGCATCAAGGATTACGCCGAACTGCCGTCAGCGGCCCGCGACTATCTCGCGCGCATCGAAGAACTGGCCGGCGTCCCGGTCGATATCATCTCGACGGGGCCGGATCGCGAACAGACGATCATCAAGCAGCATCCGTTCGAATAGCTCTTGGCACGTAATCTCGTCTTCAAGGCAGGCCCCGGCGCGTTCGATTCGATTCGGCGCCACGGCTTTTCTCCCGAGCGCATCGGGACCATTGCAGGTGCATCCGGCGGCGCCAAGTGGCTGGTTCTCAGTCAGCTCGACCGCGCCATACTCGAAAATGTTGTGCCGAAACTGCAGGGTCCGGTGCACCTGATCGGTACGTCGATCGGTGCCTGGCGATTCGCTTGCTACGCACAGAACGACCCTCTGGCAGCCATCGATCGTTTCGAGAACGCTTATATTCACCAGAGCTACTCCGAAAATCCGGACATCCACGAGATTACGGCGAAGAGCAGGGAGATTATCGGTATCGTGCTCGGCGATGATGGCGTGCGTCAGATACTGGATCACCCGGTGCTGCGGACGCACGTCCTTGCGGTTCGCGCGCGGCATGTCGCGGCATCGGAAAGCAGGGTGGTCCTCGCTGCCGCGTTGATGGCTGCGGCCTCCCTGAACGCGATCAGCCGCCGGTCTCTCGCGCTGTTTTTCGAACGCGTCCTGTTTTTCGACGCGCGTGACCTGCCGCCGTTTTTCGATCTCGAGGGATTTCCGCTACAGCGCATTCGCGTCGGTCACGATAACCTCGAAGATGCGATCGTGGCTACAGGCTCAATTCCGTTGGTCTTGAATGGCGTACGGGATATTGCCCGAACCGTACCGGGTGTATACCGAGACGGTGGCGTTATCGACTACCACCTCGATGTCCCGCACAGCGCCGACGACAAGGTCACGTTGTATCCGCATTTCTTCGATCGCATCGTGCCGGGGTGGTTCGACAAAAAACTGAGCTGGCGCCGGCCCCGTAACGAACATGTCGACCGCACTATTCTCATCAGTCCGTCGGCCGAGTTCGTGGCGCGTCTGCCCAATCGCAAAATTCCTGACAGGACCGACTTCGAGACCCACTCACCCGCACAGCGAGTTAAGGTCTGGAATTCAGTTGTAGCCGAGTGCGAGGCGCTTGCCGAGGAGTTCCTGGACGTTATTGAGAATTCTCGTCTTGAGGCGCGCCTCGAGCCGCTTTGAGGCTGCATCGCTCCGTAAGCAGCTGGTGCAGCGCGTCGACGTCCTCGTTGATCAGGTAGTCGGCCTTGTCCTTCCAGCCCATGAGCATGGGCAGGCTCTTGTCGTTGACGACGAGATGCTCTTCGCTTGATTGCGCATTGACGTGCCAGCCAGGCGCCGCAATAACGGAGCGTATACGAACCCGGTGATCGAGAAGGCGTCGAAATTCGCGCTCCAGGGCGGCCGTACGGGCGGCCGTCTCGACGATTGACACCGGCTCGGTGCCCGGCTCAAACACCAGGCTGTTACCATCGAGTGCTACGCTGCCGCCCTTTCGCTGCGGTTCGACAAAGACGTTTATGGCGTAGGCACCGCTTCGGCCAAGGATGACATGGTCGATCACCCCGGCTGAGGTCTCGACGTCGTGGTAGACATGGCCGAATCCCGCGGCGAGGCGATGAAGCTGATGGCCAATGGCGATATTTGCGTCGCGCAAAAGCCGGACCCGATGGCGGGCGAGTATCGTGTGAACGAGGCGATGCGCTGCCAGTGCAGCTCCTGCCAGTAACGCGATGAGAAAAATATTCAGCTGCCAGGCGGGATAGCCGTCGAACAGCCGCTCGGCATTCAGGACGTAGGCCGCGACAAAAAGAACGACGAAGACGAGACCTGCACTGAGGTAGGTCGCCTGGTTGCTGCTCAGACGGTCGAACTCGTCCCGGAATCGCTGCGCGGCTTCGCGCATGATGCTGTCGGCAAATCGCGGGCCGCCGCTGACAGTCCGCGTCAATATTTGCCAGGACTTGCTCACGAGGACAAAGACGATCGTGCTCGCAAGAGCGACCGTCGCGGCACCGCTGAAACTCTCGATGTCCATCCCAGGAATTCCCTGCCGATTGTCCCTCGAATAGGCTATCTGGCCGGTCGCCGGGCCACTGTGACGCGGGTCACATTGACGGCCCCCGGAAAGCGTCACAGCCCGCAGTTTTCAGCATCGATTCAGGAAGGTCTCGTTAATAGTGGTGCAGACTCGAAACACGATTCTATGAAGGGGTTCGTTATGGACAAGAAATGGCTAAATCTTGCCGCCGCGGCCGTGATTCTCGGCTTGAGCGGCTGTGCATCGATGAGCGCCAACGAGTGTGCATTGAGTGACTGGTCGGCCATCGGTTACGAGGACGGCTCAAGGGGCTACAGCCCGGACCGTTTCGGCCAGCACCGCAAGGCCTGTGCAAAACATGGCGTAGCCGCGAATTTCGAAGATTACCAGCGCGGCCGCACCCAGGGATTGCGCGAGTTCTGTCAACCGGAGCGCGCTTTCAGTTATGGCGAAAGCGGTGGCCGTTATAACGGCGTTTGCCCCGCGGATCTCGAAGGTGATTTCGTCGCCGCATACAACTCCGGTTACCAGTTGTACACGCTAAGAGCAGCGGTAAATCACGCAAACTCGGCAATCTATGCTGCGCAGAGTGAACTCGATTACGCGGAGAAGCGTATCGTGGCAATCGGCCTCGAGCTGGTTGCGGAAGAGACGACAACCGAGCAGCGCGTTCTGCTGCTGGCCGAACTCAAGGATACGACCGAGCGCAAGGGCGAGCTGAAGACAGAAATCGAGTTTCTGATCGCCGAGCGGGCACGCGCCGAGCAGGAACTGGAGTACTACGAGCAGACGATAGCGGCTGCCCGCTACTAGAAGTAGTCGTCGTCTTCGCGCCTGCGGCGGTCACCGCCTTCACGCTGCTCAACCTCGTAGTTGCCGGTACCGCCGCCGAACCCCGACGGGCCGAACGGGCTACGACGATCCTTGCCGCTTCGCCGGTCCTTGTGATGGACGAAGCGGCAGTTGCATTCCATCGCATCACAATCGGGCAACGGCAGCCTTGGCGCCGCTGTGGACAGGAAACGACGGCCGGAACGGTCCTTCGCCGCCTGGCAGGCATTGCCCGACATCTTGATCGAGACAGCATGGTAAGCCGCACCAGGGGCGCTCGTAGCCGCTTTGGGCGGGGCAGTCTCACCGCCAGCGCTCTTGCGCAGCCGCAGCAGAACCCAGAGCGCTATCAGCAACAAAAGCAGCAGTATGACGAGCGTCATGTTCATGACGAAATTATAGGTGATTCCGGCTGTATAATCGCCGCACTGTGAGCAGAGACGGCAAATTGATGGACATGCTGACGGGCTACGCGGCGTCGCATCAGCACCCGTTCAACGTGTTCGTGCACATGATCGGCATTCCGACGATCATGTTCGGTGTCCTGATTCCCTTGACGTGGGCAAGTGTCGACGTCGCAGGCGTCACCGTGAGCCTTGCACACGTCGTCATGCTTGCGTTCTTTGTTTTCTACTTGACGCTCGACACCCTGTTCGCCATCTCATTTCTGGTACTTGCCTTCGTGCTGACCTACTTCGCCGGTGTCGTCGGCGCGAAACCATTGGCCGTGTCCGGCTCTGTCGCGGCCGCCGCTTTTTTCGGTGGCTACGCCGCGCAATTTATAGGCCACGCCGTCGAGAGATCGATGCCTGTACTGGTCAAGCACCCGGTGCAGGCGAACCTCGCCGCGCCATTTTTCCAGATCGTCGAGGTCTTCAAGGTTTTCGGATTGCGAGATGAACTGTTTAATGCCCTGCAGGCCGAGATCGAAAGGCGGCGCCGGGAAAAACCCGCTGCCATGCAGTGAAGACCTGGCGTGCGAGATTGTCGATTCGCACCGCCGAGCGCAGAACTGAAACGCATGAACGAGGTCGGATTAAGAGCCTCGGCAAAGATGGGTCAAGGATGCGGCAAGGAATCGTAATTAGCGCATGGAATATTCTGGGTGTCGCCGGTTTGTCGATAGGCATGGTTGCCTGCGGCGGTGGCGGCGGCGACCGTAACCTTGCCCAGGAGGATCCCCTGCCCGATACCGCAAATGGGCCCGTGGCTTGTGTCGGTGGAATGGCCGGCGGTTACGCATGCAGCGGCATCAGCCTGGAAAAGCGCGTGTCTCTGGGCGACATGGGAGGTATGGCCGGTAACGATATCTGGGGCTGGACAGACGGCGCGACGGGCAACGAGTACGCCCTCATGGGCATTGACAACGGCACTGCATTCGTTGACGTCACCGACCCGCAGAATCCCGTCGTCCTCGGGCGCCTGCCTACCGCCACCCGCTCGTCGATATGGCGTGACATCAAGGTGTACATGGACCACGCCTACATCGTTGCCGATGGCGCAGGAGCGCACGGAATGCAGGTGTTCGATCTGACCCGGCTGCGCGGCGTAGCGGCGCCGCAGACCTTTGCGCCCGACGTGGCCTACGGCGATTTCGGCAACGCGCACAACCTCGCAATCAACGAAGACACGGGATTTGCCTATGCCGTCGGGACCAATACCTGTGCGCAAGGCCTGCACATGATCGACATCCGAACGCCACTCAACCCGGTTTTTGCCGGTTGCCACCCGGCGTTCGATACGCACGATACGCAATGCGTCAGTTACGCGGGTCCGGATGCGGATCACGCAGGCCAGGAAATCTGTTTCAGCTCGGCCGAGGATCGCGTTGAAATTGCAGACGTGAGTCTCAAAGGCGCAGCCACGACGATATCGACGCTCGGCTATCCGAACCGCGGCTTTGTTCATCAGGCCTGGCTCACCGAGGATCACCGATTCCTCCTCGTTGGCGACGAGGCAGACGAAACGACGTTCAACGTCCCGACACGCACGCATGTGCTCGACGTGAGCGACCTCGATGCGCCAGCGTTCGTTTTTTCCTACGAGGGGCCAACGAGCGCAATCGACCACAATCTGTATGTGCTCGGTAACCGCGTATTCCAGGCGAACTACACCTCAGGTTTGCGCGTTGTCGAGTTCGGCGACCTGTCAAACCAGGAAATGACGGAAGTTGCTTTCTTCGACACGTATCCGGGCAGCGAGGCAGCGATTTTTGACGGTGCCTGGAGCGTCTACCCGTACTTTCCGTCGGGCACTATCATTGTCAGCGACGTCTCCAACGGCCTGTATATTCTCTCCATGCCCTAGAATCATCGACAGCACAGAATAAGGACAATAAATGTGACAAAAACAACTCTCGTGGCGGCCGTACTGCATCGCCTGGCTCGAGAAGTATCGTGAGAAATGATGGTGCCCAGAGGGAGACTTGAACTCCCACGAGGTTACCCTCACTAGCACCTGAAGCTAGCGCGTCTACCAATTCCGCCACCTGGGCACGGGAGAAACGCGTACAATCGCTGTTTCTCGCGAGGGAGCGCACTCTACTCAACGGGGGTGCGGCCTGTCAATTCCGTATGGCCAAACGCAAGCCAAAGCCCTACAAGCATCCGATCCCGGACCGTAAGGCGCTACTCGATCATCTCGAAACCGCGGGCAAGCCGCAGAAAGCGGAAAGAGTCATGGCCGCGTTCGGGCTCAAAGGGCAGCGCGCGCGTTCCTTGCTCGTCGATCGCCTCTACACCATGGTGCGGGCCGGGCAGATCATCGAGAACCGCCGCGGCGAGTTCTGCCTTGCCGCCAAACTCGAACTGATAACGGGCGTTGTCAGCGGCCACCGCGACGGCTTCGGATTCGTGGTCCGCGATGATGGCGGTGACGATGTTTATTTGTCGGCACGCGAGATGCGGCCGCTGTTCGACGGCGACCGGGTCGCGGTCAAAATCATCGGGACCGACCGCCGCGGCAAGCCCGAAGGCGACCTGGTCGAGGTCCTCGAGCGCGGTTTGCATGAAGTGGCCGGGCAATTCATTCGCGAGCGCGGCATCGGTCTCGTTATCCCCGACAATCCGAAGATTGCGCATCGGATCCTGGTTGCCAAAGGCGAGACCGGCAAAGCCAAACCCGGACAGATCGTTGTTGCACAGATCCTCGATTACCCGACCCAGGTCGAGCAGGCGACGGGCCGCATCGTGCGCGTCATCGGGGACCCGCACAAGAAAGGCATCGCCACGGACATCGCCATTCACTCGCACGGCATTCCGACCTCATGGCCGCGGTCCGTTCGCGAAGAAATCAAGGGCTTGGGCAAGACCGTGCCCTCAACGGCCAAGCGGGGCCGGATCGACCTGCGCGACGTCGATCTCGTCACGATCGACGGGGCCGACGCGCGTGATTTCGATGACGCCGTTTACTGCGAGGCGTCGGGCAAGGGCTGGCGACTGCTCGTTGCCATCGCCGATGTGTCGCACTACGTCGCTGTCGGCACTGCCCTGGACAAGCAGGCGATAGTGCGGGGTACGTCCGTGTACTTCCCGGATCGCGTCGTGCCGATGCTGCCCGAGGTGCTTTCCAACGGACTCTGCTCATTGAATCCGAAGGTGGACCGGCTTTGTCTCGTATGCGACATGCGCGTGAGCGCCGAAGGCAAGGTCACGAAATCGACGTTCATCGAAGCCGTCATGCGCTCCAAGGCGAGGCTGACGTACACCCAGGTGAATAGTTTCCTGGCGGGCGGGTCCTCCGCCGACATCCCGCAGCCGCTGCGCAAACCGCTGCGAAACCTGCACGGGCTTTACAGGGCGTTTGCCAAAGCGCGACAAAGGCGCGGCGCCATCGAACTGGACCTGCCGCAGACCAAATTCGAACTCGCGAAGGACGGCACGATCAGGAATATCCGCGTGGTCGAACGTAACGATGCCCATCGCCTGATCGAGGAGTGCATGATTGCGGCCAATGTGCAGGCCGCGAAGTTCCTGCGGCGGCATCGCATTCCCGGTCTGTACCGCGTGCATGCCAAACCGGATCCCGATAAGTTCGACGAGTTGCGCCAGTATTTGTTATCGCTCGGCTTCAAGGTGCCGCATCCCCGGCATGTCGAGCCAAGGCAATTCAATCAGCTTATGAAACAGGCAAGAGGCAGAGCGGACAGCACTGCAATCTCGATGGCAATGCTGCGCTCACTGACTCACGCCGAGTACACGCCGACGAACATTGGTCACTTCGGACTGTCGCTCGACGCTTACGCGCACTTTACGTCGCCGATTCGGCGCTATCCCGATCTGCTGGTGCACCGTGCCATCCGGCACATCGTGCGCGGCGGCAAGCCGGGCCGCTTTCATTATGATAACGGCGCGATGGAGCGCCTCGGTGCGATCACTTCGGCCTACGAGCGCCGTGCGGAAGAGGCGACCCGTGATGTCGAGGCCTGGCTCAAGGCCGAGTACATGGAAGAGCATTTGGGCGATAAATTCGATGGCGTCATTACGGGTGTGACCAATTTCGGCCTTTTCGTCCAGTTGAGTGAACTGCTGGTCGACGGACTCGTTCATGTCACGAGCCTGGCCAACGATTACTATCACTTCGATCCTGGCTCGCTGCGGCTGAAAGGCGAGCGCAGTGGCAAGACCTACAAGCTGGGCGATGCCATGCGGGTCAGGGTACAGCGCGTCGACCTCGAAAATCGGCGCATCGATTTCCGTCCGGCCGATGAGTAAGTCGCGCTACGTCACGGGACTTCGTGCCGTTGAGCAGCTGCTTGCAAGCGGTGACGCGAGCCTGCGCCGTATTTTTGCGGAATATCAGACCGCCAACCCGCGTGTTGCGGCTGTCATAGAAAAGGCCAATGCGCGCGGTATCGAAGTGCAGCCCGCAAATCGCGCACGACTGCGGCAAATCAGCGGCGAGGCAAGGCACCAGGGAATCGTCGCGGAAATCCTGCGCGACACGCAATTCGACGAAGCCGGCCTGCGCACGCTGGTAGAGGACCGGCTGCAGTCCCTGAGTGACCGCAAGCTGCTGTTACTCGTTCTCGACGGTGTGCAGGATCCGCACAATCTCGGCGCCTGTATGCGCACGGCAGATGCCGCTGGCGCTGATGCGATCGTGGTGCCTCGTCACGGCGCGGCCGGGCTCGGTCCGACCGTCAGTAAAGTCGCTGCCGGTGCTGCCGAGCATTTGCCGTTTGCGGCCGTCGGAAATCTGGGGCGGGTTCTGGGCTGGCTCAAAGACTATGGGGTTGCGGTAGTCGGCACATCCGACCAGGGGGCAAAAAGCCTTTTCGACACCGATCTCGACCGCCATCTTGCGCTGGTGATGGGGCGCGAGCACACCGGTCTGAGCAAGGGTGTGGCGGGCCGCTGCGACGAACTGGTGGGCTTGCCAATGAAGGGCAGCGTGGCCAGCCTCAATGTCTCCGTTGCGGCCGGAATCTGCCTATACGAAACACGTCGCCAGCGCCGCTGATGTCTTGCGTCCGACCCCCCCAGAGGGTAGGATTCGCGTCCCCGTCAGAGGGCGGGGCGGCCCGTGGGCCGTAACCTCTTGCCACACCGGGTAGCCGGGTGGCTGTAATCCGTGAGAGGAGACAATGAGACATTACGAAATCGTGTTTCTGGTCCATCCGGACCAGAGCGAGCAGGTGCCTGCCATGGTCGAACGCTACCAGGGCATGGTGACCGACTCGGGCGGTGCAGTTCACCGCACTGAAGACTGGGGCCGCCGCCAGCTGGCTCATCCCATCAACAAGGTCCACAAGGCGCACTACGTTTTGCTGAACGTCGAGTGTGACAAGCCTGTCCTGGACGAGATCAAGAGCGCCTTCCGTTTCAACGACGCGGTCCTCAGGCATATGGTGCTTGCGCGTGACGAGGCAATCACCGAAGCATCGCCAATGGCTGTTGCCGTCGCTGAAGAAAAAGCGAAGGAAAAGGAAGCGCAGCAGCGCCGCGAGGCCAAGGCGGCCGCCGAGGCGGCGTTGTTTTCGAGTAATGATGAGCAGCAGGCAGAAGAAGCGCCGGCCGGGGAGTCTCCCGCAGAAGAAGCGCCGGCCGGGGAGTCTCCCGCAGAAGAAGCGCCGGCCGAGGAGTCTCCGGCCAAAGAAGCGCCGGCCGGAGAGGCTGCGGCGGAGGAAGTCACGGCGGATGAGAAAAAGGCTGAAGAAGCCGAGGCCGCCGACAAGGTTGAGGAAGAGCCGGCCGCCGAAGAGCCTGTGGCCGAGGGGGCGAAGGCATGAGCCGTTATTCACGCAGACGCAAGTATTGCCGGTTTTCGGCAGAGGGGATCAAGGAAATTGATTACAAGGACCTCAATCTCCTGAAGGCGTATATCACCGAGACAGGCAAGATCGTGCCGAGCCGAATCACGGGCACGAAGTCGCATTACCAGCGGCAGCTCGCCACTGCGGTCAAGCGCGCTCGTTACCTGGCGTTGCTGCCGTACACCGATCGGCACTAATTGCAGCAGCTGATCGCATGGCTGGTTGCCCGGCCGCAAAACGCCGTCATCGGCCTGGCGGCGACATTGCTGCCGGTGTTGCTGCTGCCGTTACTGCAGAGTGCCAGCGGCATCATCCCGTTACTGCAGATCGCCAGCGGCAGCATCATGGTGCTGCTGGTGCTGCGGCAAGGCCCGCGGCTGGCAATTATGGAAGGCGCGATTGCCGCTGCGTTACTCGCGATCGTGGCATTTGTGGCCGAGGCTCCGACGCCTCATGTCGTCGGCGCGGTTGCCGGAATCTGGGTGCCGGCGGTACTGGCGGGAGTGGTGCTGCAGGCAACGCGGTCGCTGACATTGACCGTGCAGGTATCGGCCTTACTCGCTGCGGCGGCAACGGTCATCTACTTCGTGGCTGTCGATGACCTGGTGGCGCAATGGCAGCCGACGCTCGATGCCCTGTTGGAATGGTCGCGGGAAAGAGGGCTTGCAGAGCAGGCGGAGCTTATGGAAGCTCAGCCCGAGATGACGGCCAGCATGCTGACCATGGCGTCAGTGCTGGCATACTGGATGATGTACGTCGTCTTTTTGGCACTGGGCTACTGGCTGTTGAGGTCGCTGCCCGGTGAAACGCAAGACTACGGCCGGTTTTGCGATTTGAATTTTGGCCGCGTGATTGCGCTGATTACGGCAGTGCTGTCGTTAGCCGCATTTGCAAGCGACGCGGTCTGGATACAAGGCACGGCATTCGTATTGTTTGCGGTGTTCTGGCTGCAGGGCCTCGCCGTTTTGCACTGGATGCACGCCGACGGGCATTTGCCGCTGTTCGTGGTTTTTGCCACCTACGTGCTGATGCCGGTGCTGCATGTGTTCCTGGTTATGGCGCTGGCGGTACTGGGTTATACGGATGCGTGGTTTGGCTATCGCCGCCGCGCCGTCGTCAAGAATTGAAGGATTGAGGAATTAGCAATGAACGTCATTCTATTGGACAACGTCGAAAATCTCGGCAGCATCGGGGATCTTGTCAAGGTCAAGCCGGGTTACGGGCGTAACTATCTGATTCCAAAGGGTAAAGCAGCGTTGGCTACGCCCGAGAATATCAAACAGATGGAAAAGCGCCGCGCCGAGCTGGAAAAAGCGGCCGCCGAGGAACTTGCCTCGGCCAAGGACCGCGCCAAGGCATTCGAGGGTGTCGAACTGGTCATTTCGGCCAACGCTGGCTCGGAAGACAAGTTGTTCGGTTCCGTCGGGCCGATCGATATCGTCGAGGCGCTCGAGGCCATTCAGATTGCAGCGGAACGCAGCGAGATCCGGATGCCTGAAGGCCCGATCCAGGAGCTGGGCGAGTACGACATTGGCGTGCATCTGCACCCCGAGGTGAATGCGGAGATCAAGGTCCGCGTTGTAGCTGAGGAGTAGTGTGATACCTTAGTACCATGGTTCGAGCACTGGATGATGGCATTGCGAGTGAGGGCAGAGATCAGCCCCTGAAGGTCCCGCCACATTCGATTGACGCCGAGCAGTCCCTGCTCGGCGGGCTTATGCTGGATCACAAGTCCTGGGACAAGATTGCGGACGTCGTTACTGTCGACGATTTCTACCGCAAAGACCACAGGCTTATCTTCGGCGCGATTGCCACCTTGTCGGAGGGGGCGAATCCTTGCGATGTCGTCACGGTTTCCGAGTTTCTCGACAATCGTGGCGAGCTCGAGCAGGCTGGTGGGCTGGAATACCTCGCCACGCTGGCCAACGAGACCCCGGGCGCCGCGAACGCCCGTTCCTACGCCAAAATCCTGCGCGAACGCTCGATGCTGCGTTCGCTCATCAGTGCGGGCAACGAGATCAGCGGTGCCGCTTTCAGCACTGACGGCCGCACGGCATCCGAGATCGTGGACGAGGCGGAACGCCTCGTGTTTCAGATTGCCGAGTCCGGCGCCCGCGGGCGTGCGGGCTTCAAGTCGCTGAAGCAGATCCTGCCTGACGCCGTCGATCGTATCGACCTGCTGCACCAGTCCGACGGCGAAATCACCGGCATTCCCAGCGGCTATACTGAATTCGACAAGTTGACCGCGGGACTGCAGCCGGGCGATCTGATCGTCGTCGCGGGCCGGCCTTCGATGGGCAAGACCACTCTCGCAATCAATATCGCCGAGAACGCCGCTATCGGATCAAAGGTGCCGACGGCAATCTTCTCGATGGAAATGCCCTCGGAGCAGCTGGCGTTTCGCATGATCTCGTCACTCGGACGCGTTAATCAGACGCATTTGCGAACCGGCAACTTTCCCGACGAGGACTGGTCGAGAATCAACACCGCCGTACAGCTTATGTCGGAGGCGCCGATATTCATCGACGACACGGCCGGCTTGTCGCCGACCGAAATCCGCGCCCGCGCGAGACGATTGCAGCGGGAGCACGGACTGGGTCTGATCGTCGTCGATTATTTGCAGCTTATGTCCGTGCCCGGCAACAAGGAAAACCGCGCGACGGAGATTTCCGAGATATCGCGCTCACTGAAAGCATTGGCAAAGGAATTGTCGCTACCGATCATCGCTCTGTCACAGCTCAATCGCAGCGTCGAGCAACGCACGGACAAGCGGCCCGTCATGTCAGACTTGCGCGAGTCCGGCGCCATTGAACAGGATGCCGACCTGATCATCTTCATCTACCGTGAAGAGGTCTACAACCAGGATACGCCGCGCAAGGGCATTGCCGACATTACGATAGCCAAGCAAAGAAACGGCCCTATCGGCGATTTCCCGCTGACCTTCGTCGGGCGGTACACAAAGTTCGAGAATTGGGTGCCGGAAGCTTACGGCGAGGATTCTTTCCCGACGTAGGAGCCCGCCATGCGGGCGATGGGCCCGGACTCCACGGAGGCCATGAGCCGCTCCTGGAAATTACGAGGCGAAAAAGCCCATCTTCACGCCGGCCAGCTGTACCACGTCGTTGTCTGACAGCTTCTTCGCCTGTGCGCCTATCGGCTGGCCGTTGACGAGCGGGAAATCGCCGTCCGTGCCCGACTCGACGTGCACGATGTAATAACCCTCGGCGCGGCGGGTAATCGCGGCGACCTGGACACCGGGCCGCCCCAGCGTTGTCAGGGCTTTTGTGAGTTCCAGCTCACGGCCGGCGAATGCACCGCTGAGCACCTGCAGCTTGGCCAGCGGCAGCGCATTCGGCGCAATGCTGGGGTCGATGCCCGTCATGGTGCCCGCGTGCGATTCTTCGGCGACGGTCTCGCCCATCGGCTCGCGCTCCGGCTCCTCGGTCAGGGCAGCGGCTTCTTCCGGATCGAGTCGAACGCCGGCCTCCGCATCGTTCATGGCGGCCGCCGCCGCTGCATCGGCAGCTTTTTCCGCTGCCGCCAGTTGCTCGGCGTTCTGCTGGCCGGAGGGGATGACCATCGTCTTCTCGAATTCGTCCTGCTCCTGCTGCGGCGCTTCCTGGTCCGAAAACCGCAGCTGATGGTGGCCGATCGTGATGACGTCACCGTGCTGCAGCGCATGTTTCTTGATCAGCTTGCCGTTGACGTAGGTGCCGTTGGTGCTGTTCAGGTCCTCGAGGAAGGAGTCGTTGAGGATATTGATGATCAGGGAGTGATGGCCACTGACGGCAGGATTATCGATGCGCACATCGTTGTCCGGGAGGCGCCCAATCGTGTAGCGCTCCTTGGTCATGTTGTATTCAGCCAGAACCTGGTTGTCCAGGCTAAGAATTAAACGTGCCATTCGCTCTGATTCCTAAGAAGATCCAAATCCCCGGCTCTCGTCATGACGAGCGGAACATTCTGGCAAGCTTCACGAAGATCCCTTTCTTCGCCGCAAACGGAGCTATGACCCTGGCCAGTTGTACCGAGACGTTGTCTCTTCCGCCGTGGTCATTTGCTAAGTCAATCAACTGCTTACCAACGATATCAAGACTATCATTAAAAGTGCTTATAGTTAAGTGGATGTCCTCGTCTTCGACCATGTCGGGCAGTCCGTCCGAGCACAGCAGGTAGATATCCTCGGGAAGCACATCGTACTCGTGCACTTCGACCTCGACGGCCGGCTCGACGCCGAGGGCCCGGGTCACATAATTGCGGTTTGTCGAACGCTGGGCCTCTTCCGCCGAATAGAATCCGCGGTCCACGAGCTCCTGCAGCAGGGAATGATCCATCGTGAGCTGATCGAAAGCCCCGTTCCGCAGCCGATAGGCGCGTGAGTCGCCGACGTGAGCGATCGAGACCTTGTTGTCGTAGAACATGCAGGCCACGATCGTTGTGCCCATGCCCTCGCAGTGGGTCTGGCTGTGCGCGGTCTGGTAGATGATCTTGTTGGCCCTGTAAACGGCGTCCCGGAGAACGATGGACTGACGCATCATGCCGCTATGCGGGTCGACCTCGTCGCGATTCTCGCGACTGGCGCCTTCGGCCGCCAGCTCGGATACGATCTGAACGGCAATGCCCGAAGCGACTTCGCCGGCGTTGTAGCCACCCATGCCGTCAGCGAGCACCATGAGCCCGATCTCGGGATCTGATCCGATTGCGTCCTCATTGTGGTCACGGACGCGCCCCGTGTCCGACAACTCCGCAAAATTGATCTTTCCCTTCAGGCTCATTCTTTATACCGTCTTCTGATCCGGCCTACGAGTATCTGGCGCAGTTACGCAGCGCGATCGCCATTTCGGCGCCACACGAGAACCGGTCCTTCGGGGCTTTGGCCAGTGCCTTGGCCAATACGGTGTCCACACTTGGCGGTATACCGGCCCGACGCTGAGATATCGGCGCCGGGTCTTCCGTCGTAATTTTCGTCATCAATGTCGCAATATTTGTTGCCCTGAAAGGCACTTCTCCCGCCAGGAGCTCGTATAGAGTAACACCAAGCGAAAACAAGTCCGAGTGGCCAGTGAGATCTTCGGCGCCAAGCTGCTCGGGCGACATATACATCGGCGTGCCAAGCACGATGCCGGTTTTTGTTGCGTTGTTGTCCGTCATCCGCGCAACCCCGAAGTCCGTGATCTTGAGGGACCCCTCTTTCGGGTTGTAAAGCAGATTCGCCGGCTTGATGTCGCGATGAATTACGCCCTGGTTATGGGCGTAGTCGAGCGCTTCGGCGGTCGATGCGCAGAGGTCAAGCGCGCGTTTGGGAGCGAGGAGTTTCTTGGGGTCCGTGAAGTTCTTCAGCGGGATGCCCGGCACGTACTCCATTGCAATATAGGCGAGGCCCTTGTCCTCACCGGCATCGAAAACGGTGATGATATTCGGATGGGTAAGACGCCCGGCGCTTTCAGCCTCGCGATAGAAACGCAGCCGCGCCTCCTTGAGTTCATCATCTTCGAATTCTTTCTCGATCGGAATTGCCTTGAGAGCAACCGGACGGTTAATGCGCGGATCCTTTGCAAGGTAAACCGCGCCCATCGCACCGCGGCCGATCCGGCGTTCGATAACGTAGCGTCCGAGACGCTTGGGACCGACGCCAGCCGCCATTTTGCTGGTTTCCTTGCCGGTCGGCGTACCGTGCGTGCGCTTCATCCATTCGAGGACCGCTTCTGCCCGTTCGGGCTTGGCCTGTTGTTCGAAAGCCAGTGAAAGCTTGTACATGACCGTCGCGACGGTGTCGGATGGCGGGCATCGGCGGAACTCGGCAAATGCTGGTTCGAGCCGGCCAGCGGCAAGGAAATCGGAGCCTTTCTTGAAGGCTTCCTTGACGTCTTCCTTTTCATCGCCGACCAGCCAGACGCTGAGTAAGGAGACGCCCGCAAATATTAATATTGGCCGGCCGAGATCGAGGCGAACGTGCATGACGTACAGCATCAGCGTTTCGATAAGCAGCAGTGCAACAATGGCGATGCCGGTCAAGACCGCAATGTCTTTGCGGCTGCGGTCCGGCATAAAGAGCACGCCGACTATTGCAAGCAGCATCGGCATCAGCCACTCAAGCGCTCTCGCCCATGACGGCGAGATGATGGTTCGGTCATGCTCAACATCAGCAAGGAGGGCGGCCGTCACTTCGGAAATCGTCGCGAACTGGCCAGAGGGAAGTACGGATTCGGCAGCGACCAGGGCGGGTGAGGTATCGACGAATACTGTGGCGCCCCGCAGCGGATTCAGGTCGGCATCGGAATGCAGCAGCGCGCTGACCTCGATCCGTGGCAGCTCTGCGTAATTGGACAGAAAAATCGCATCTTCCTCGCCCGACATGCGCGGCCCGGGATTCGCTCCGTGGCTGTCGAATGCGACTGCCAATGGCAATGACGGCGACTTCAATCCGTCATGCAATTGCCAGAGGCTGGAACGCCGCAATACGCCGTCCACGTCGGCGCGGACTTCGAGAAAGCCGCTGCGCGTCGCGAGATCGCCGAATCGATGGCGCGTCGGTGCATAGACCGAGGTGTTCTGGCTCATCGTGACCGCCCAGCCGGGGACGTTTTCGTCCCGACCAATCTCGGGGGGTTCCGTCAAGATGATTCGCTTGGCGTCGTTGTCCTGCAGCACCTGCATGATGCGCCCGAAAGTGTCGCTGATTTCGGACTCGTCGAGCCTGGATGGATCGATGCTGATGATGTAGGCGTTCTCGAGCGGTTTATTGGGCAGATGTGTCGCCAACTGATCGTAGAGCACTCGGTCTGCTGTCACGAACAGCGACGCCAGTGGTCCGTAGACCAGGATTAGCAACACGCTGACAAACGCCAGCGAGATCAGCCGATTACGCTTTTGTCTTTGTTCAGGTTTCAATGCCGATTTCCCTCAATCCAGCCGCAAGTATAGGAAAACACTCGATTTTGAAATGAGATGGGGTTGGCATTTTTATGTAATAAACAGGCCTGAAAGCGGTGCTATCATTGGATTTCCGCTATGTCCAAAGCCAAAACTGCCTATTTGTGTACCGAGTGCGGTGCGCACAGCGTCAAGTGGGCGGGGCAGTGCCCCGAGTGCTCGGCGTGGAACACGCTCTCGCAGACCCAGATTCAGCCGTCGAAACGCTCGTCCGGGCCCGTCGTCGCGCCCTCCAATCTCGAGGATTTACCGGATGACGTGAGCCACCGGCAGCCCTCCGGATTCGCCGAATTCGACCGGGTGCTTGGTGGCGGGCTCGTGCCGGGCGCCGTGGTCCTGCTCGGAGGCGATCCGGGCGTCGGAAAGTCGACGCTGTTGCAGCAGGTTGCCGCACAGCTGGCCGGTGACCTGCGGGTGCTGTACGCGACCGGCGAGGAATCGCTGCGCCAGATCGGACAGCGTTCGCAAAGGCTTGGTATTGCATCTGCCGAGTTGAAGTTGCTCGCCGACACGTCTCTGGACAATGTGCTTACACAGGCAACGCAATGCGGCACCGAGGTCCTGGTTGTCGATTCTGTTCAGACAATGGCAAGCGACGAGTTGCCCTCGGCTCCGGGTTCGGTCGCACAGCTGCGCGAGTGCGTCGGCCGCCTCGTGCAATTCGCGAAACAAAATGAGGTAGCGATTTTTATTATTGGCCACGTCACGAAGGAGGGCGCGATCGCTGGTCCGCGGGTGGTCGAACACATGGTCGATACCGTGCTGTATTTCGAGAGCGATCCCGCCAGCCGTTATACCCTGATCCGCTCGGTCAAGAATCGCTTTGGTGCGAGTGGAGAGATGGGAGTATTTGCAATGACGGAAACCGGCTTTCGTCAGGTCAGAAATCCGTCAGCGATATTTCTTTCGAGAGATTCAGTGGCTGAGCCGGGCAGCATCGTCTCGGTAGCCTGGGAAGGCAGCCGGCCGTTGCTCGTCGAGATTCAGGCACTCGTTGCCGACGGCAGCACATCCCATCCGAAACGCCTGGCAAACGGTATAGATTCCAACCGCTTGTCACTATTGCTGGCCGTACTGCAGCGGCATGGCAATCTCGCGCTTGGGCCAGAGGATGTTTTTGCAAATGTCGTCGGCGGCCTGCGCATCACCGAGACGGCGGTCGACCTGCCGGCACTGCTTGCCATCGTGTCGAGCTTTCGTGACCGTGCTTGCCGAGAGCGCCTGGTCAGTTTCGGCGAGATCGGCCTCGCCGGTGAGATTCGTCCGGTGCGATTTGGTGAGGAGCGCATTCGCGCTGCAGCAAAACAGGGGTTCACCTGCGCCCTCGTGCCAAAGGCAAATGTGCCGAAGAAAGCGCCGGATGGCATTCGTGTGATCGGTGTCGGACGCGTCAGTGAGGCGCTGGACGAAGCTTTCTAATTTTCCACCTCATCTTCCTCGACTCGTTCGCCGACGCGAACCGTGCGCACCCGATTGTCGTCAGCCGCGAGAATCTCGATCGGGTAACCGCTGATTTTCAAGCACGTTGAGGGCTCGGGAATCGTCTCCAGCATTTCGAGGATAAGACCGTTCAGGGTCTTCGGCCCCTCGACGGGCAATTGCCAGTCTTGCGAGCGGTTGAGTTCACGAATGTTGGCGCTGCCATCGACGATCCAGGCATTAGGGGCAACTTTCACGACGTCTTCCGCGGTGTCGCCCGGATCTGTCGTGAACTCGCCGACGATCTCTTCGAGTATGTCTTCGAGTGTCACGATGCCCTGAATGTCGCCATATTCGTCTACCACGAACGCAATGCGCTGGCGTCCGCGCTGAAACTGCACGAGCTGCGTGCTGAGCGGTGTGCCCTCAGGTACGAAATAGGGCTCATCGACGAGCCGGACGAGGTCGGCGGGCGCGAAATCGTGTTTCGCAAGTTTCGCCAGGTTGCGCATGTGCAGAATGCCCACGACCTTGTCGATGCTGTCCCGATAAACGGGCAATCGCGTATGCTCGCTTTCGGCAATGATACGTTCGATATCTGCGGCATCGTCGTCGAGATCGATGCCGATGATCTCGTTATGCGGCACCATCACGTCGTCGACCGTGACTTTCTCCAGATCGAGGATGCTGATCAGCATCTGCCGGTATTGGGAAGAAATCCTCCCGCCGGCTTCGTGAACGACGGTTCGCAGCTCTTCCCGCGTCAGCGCCTGGAGTTCGGTATCGCTTGTACGCACGCCGAAAAAGAACAGAACCATGCTCGATGCGGCGTTGGTCAGCCAAACGAGCGGGTAGACGATTTTGAGCAACGGGTAGTAGATTATCGCGGCGGGAAAGGCCCAGCGTTCCGGATGCAGCGCGGCTGAGGTCTTCGGCGCCGCCTCCGCGAACACCAGGATGACCAGCGTCATAATGAAACTGCCGAGTGCGACGGCCGCTTCGCCCCCCGTCTCCATGGCAACGACGGCTACCAGCGACGCAGCGAAAATATTCACGAGGTTGTTACCGAGCAGGATCAGCCCGATGACCCTGTCCGGCCGTTGCAGCAGCTTCTCGGCAAGTCTCGCACCGCGGTGGCCCTGACGGGCTTTGTGGCGCAGTTGGTATCGATTGAGGCTCATGAGAGCCGTTTCCGAGCCAGAGAAACAGGCCGAAAGAAAAAGCAGGAATACGAGCAGACCGATCAGGGTCGCCAGAGATTGGTCATCGCCCAATAGATGGGCACCTCCGATGCAATTGGGACCTGCTCAGTTGAGCAAGACAGCATTGGGCTGTCAAGGAAATCGGTCTGCGGCTATCCCCAGCTGCGCCCGAGTATTTCCTCGAGCACGAACCGGGCACCGAAGTAGGCCAGGCAGAGAAAGGCGAAGCCCGAGAGGTACAGGTAGACGGCGCGCTTGCCGCGCCAGCCGGCAAAAATGCGGCCAGCGACGAGTATGCCGAAAAGGAACAGCGCCAGGATCGACAGCGCCGTCTTGTGAACCAGATGCTGGGCGAACAGGTCCTCGACAAACGTGAAGCCGGAAACGACCGACAGCAGCAACCCGATGAAGCCGGCCGTGGCAACGCCGAACAGCAGCTTCTCCGTGGTTTCGAGTGGCGCGAACAGGTGATTGACAGCCGAAAACCTGCCGCTTCTGAGCCGCCGGTCCTGCACGAGCGCAAACACGGCGATAATGGCGCCGGCTGCAAGCAGGCCGTAGGAAAAAATCGAAGTCAGTATGTGGGCCTGAATCTGCCAGGTCAGCTCCATGGACTGCGTGATCTCGCCCTGCAAGCCGAGAGGCAGGGTTGCGAGCGCGGCGAGTGTCAGAAGGCCGGCTGTCATGCCACGCAGTCTCGGCTCGATCGCACCCAACGCGCCAATCAAACTCAGCTGCAGGCCGACGAGTGACAGCGTGCTCTCGATAGATAAAATCAGTCCGCTTTCGGGATTGATCTGGGCGTTGAGGAACTGCGCATGAAGCAGCAGTCCAGCCAGGGCAAAGCCCATGGCGCCGACGAATACCCCGCGCGAAACGTTTTCGAAACGCGGCAGCCGTGACACCGCGAAAGCCACGGCTGCCAACAGGTACAGCAAAAAAATTGTGATTTCAGACACAGAAACTCGCAGATGTTTACCTTAGCGTCAGGCCGAGGAATGATCCCATACGGAGAGGGTCTTTAGAACCCCGGAAACATGCGTATACGAGTCTTGGGTTGCAGTGGCGGAATCGGTGCGGGATCGCGCACCTCCGCCTTGCTCGTCGATAACGACGTGCTCATCGATGCCGGCACCGGCATTGGCGACCTGTCGCTCGAGGACCTGGATTCGATTCGCCACGTCTTCCTGACGCATGCGCATCTCGATCACGTTGCCGGTCTGCCGATGCTCGTCGACCGTATTTTCGACGAGAATTTCGTCGAGCCTCTGACGGTTTACGCCCGGGAAGAAACGCTGCGGGCCATCCAGGACCACCTGTTCAACGGCGTCATCTGGCCCGACTTCGCGATGTTGCCGTCTCCCGAGAAACCGATGCTGCGCTATCAGGTCACGAGTCCGGGCGACACAGTCACCATCAATTATCGCGATTTCTACGCCGTGGATGTCATGCACACCGTTCCGACGCTCGGCTTCACCGTGCAGAATTCGGGTGGCGCGTTCGCGGTCAGCGGCGACACGAAGACAAACGAAACGCTGTGGCCGGTACTCAATGCCTGCGATGACCTGCGCGTGCTCGTGATCGAAGTTTCTTTCCCGGATGAAATGGAACAGCTCGCCACGCAGTCGGGTCACTACTGCCCGAAAACATTGACGCGCGATCTGGAACGTCTCGAGCACTCGCCGGAGATCTGGCTGACCGGCATGAAGCCGGGCGAGGAGGCCAGAATTCTCGAGCAGGTCATCAAGGCGGCGCCTGGAAAGAACATCCGGATGCTGTCGCGCGGTACGGTTCTGACTGTTTAGTCGTCGAAGACGGAAACCCGGAACTCGATGGCATCGAGTGTTTCATCGTTCGAGTGATTGATCCACTCCCAGTATTCGCCGCCGCACTTCGGGCATATGATGTGGCGTGCAAAGCCCATGGGCTTGTCCTGCCATACCTGTCCACATTGTGTGCAACGGTTGTGGGCGATGGCGCTGGCGCCATTGGCGAGATTGATCATTTTTTTCATTGGCGTCGATACTGCCCGATTTCCGCGTGACCGGGTGAGAATTTCCATGTATTACAAGTAGAATCGGTACGGTCGAGTGCTGCGGCGGAGTCCGATGTCCTTTTGGGGAGAGCTCAGGAAACGCAATGTTATCAAGGTGGCGGCTGCCTATGCCGTTGTTGCGTGGCTGCTGGTTCAGATCGCCGATACGTTTTTTCCCGCGCTGAGGCTGCCCGATTGGTCGATCACACTGGTGGCGGGCCTCGTTATTCTCGGGTTTCCAATCGCGCTGATCCTGGCATGGGCATACGAGATTACGCCGGCCGGCATCGGGTCGGAAGCCGCCGCTGCTGCGGGCGAGCCGCAAGCGCGAGCCGGCGAAAAACTCAATTACGTTATTCTCGGATTTGTCCTCGTCGCAGTGGCGCTGTTGCTCGTCGATCGTTTTGCCTTCAATGATCGCTCGCCACGGCATACGGTTCTTGAGGCATTCGACTCGGACAGCCTTCCCCTGATTGCGGCGGCCATCGAGCTTCCGGACTCGGCGGTCCTCGCTTCGGGCGTTGCCGACATTGGATTCGATAGCCGGTTGATTGCAATGTCTCCCGACGGCGCCTGGCTGGTCTATGTGGGGCGCAGCAGCGAGGGATCACAACTGTACCGGCGTCGTCTGGACGGCTTCGACGATCCGGAACCCATTCCCGGCACGGATGGTGCTATTCATGCGTTCTTCTCGCCGGACGGGCAGTCAATCGGCTTTCTGACGAATGATCGAGTCAAGCGGATGGGGCTTGACGGCCACGCCGTGCAGACCATCGCGACTTCGAGGAATCCCGCACGGGGATTCTGGACCGAGGATGACTGGATATACATCGCCGACGAACAAGGGAACAGTCTGCGACGTTTTGCAGCGGATGGCGGTACCCCGGAGGTCGTTTTTGCCCGAACACTGGCATCGATCAGTGACGTATTGCCGGAGCCTGGCTATGCGCTCGGCTCATTCAAGGAAGATTCGGCCAACAATGATTATGGAGACTTGGTCACGATCGACCTGAATACGAGCGAGGTTAGGAAACTTGGCATCGTCGGGTACGATCCCGTCTGGATTCCGCCCGCGTATCTGTTGTTCAGTCGCAGCGGCGTCGTTTTTGTCGTCCGATTCGATACCGAGTCGGGAAGCGTGCAGGGAGAGCCCGTGCCGGTACTTCGTGGCGTCGCGATGGATTCGATGTTTGCGCAGAGGCAGTTAGCCTTGTCAGCCAACGGCGTGCTTGCGTACGTTCCGGGTACCGACCGCGGTATCGGTCAGCTCGTTACCGTCGACATGCAGGGCAACGAAACCGTCATTCCCGCCGGAGTGCGGAAGTTCAGCGTGCTGGATCTCAGTCCCGATGATCAGCAATTGGCCATTCACATCGCGGACGTCCGCGATTACGTCTGGACCTATGACCTGTCGCGGCAAGAGGGTAAGAAAATCGTCGCCAGCGATGGCTATGGTCATCCAAAGTTCTCGTCGACAGGAATGATCGCGATGGGCACCGCGGGCGACAGACGCGGTACGTCAATCATAATCGGTTCACCCGATAGCGACGAATTCAGGTCGATTATGGATTCTGACCGCCGGTTTGGTGGTGTGTCCGGCTGGTCGCCGTCGGGCGAACATGTGGCTGTTGCGGATTGGCTGGAAGGGGGCACTGGGCTGGTGCCGGTTGATGGGACAGGAGAGCTTCGCTGGCTGACTCGCCAGAGTGGGGACTGGGGCACCGTGTTCTCCCCTGACGGCGAATGGGTGGCCTACAGTTCCAATGAATCCGGCCGCTACGAGATCTGGATTCGCTCCATAAACAATACGCAAATTCGTCGGCAGCTTTCTGTCGGCGGTGGTGTCGAGCCTGTCTGGTGTCCGTGCGGCAAGGTGTATTTCCGCAGAGGCAATCAGGTCTGGGCGGCCGAAGTAACGCTGGGCAGCGAATCCCGGTTCGGTTCCGAGGTATTGCAGTTCACAATTTCCAATTTTATCGACACGCCAGGGCGGTCCTACGATATATTTTCGGATGGCATGAAGCTGGTCGCTGTTCAGCGTGCGGAGCCGGCACAGGACGGGGAAATTCATATTCTGGCCAACTGGTTGAGCACACTGGAGTGAGCGGCTGGCGGTGTTAGAATCCGCGCCATGTTCGATAACCTGACCGGCCGACTATCCGATGCAGCGAAAGCGCTGAGCGGCAAGGGCCGACTGACCGAATCCAATATCAAGGACACGCTTCGCCAGGTGCGGCTCGCACTGCTCGAGGCGGACGTTGCGCTGCCCGTCGTCAAGACTTTCATCGAGCGCATCCGCGAGCAGGCCGTTGGCGAAGAAGTCTCGAAGAGCCTCACGCCGGGGCAGGCGCTCGTCAAGATCATTCATGCCGAGCTCGTTCATCTGCTCGGTGAGGGCTTCGCCAACATCGACCTCAAGGCGCAGCCGCCTGTCGTTGTTCTGCTCGCGGGATTGCAGGGCGCCGGTAAGACGACGACGGCCGCCAAGCTAGCAAAGCGCCTGATCGAAAAGGACAAGAAGCGCGTCATGCTCGTCAGTGCCGACGTCTATCGTCCCGCCGCTATCCTGCAGCTCGAGACGCTGGCCAAAGAAGTTTCTGCCTTGTATTGCCCGAGCAGCACGGACGAGAAACCTGTCGCTATCGTCGATAAAGCGCTCGAAGAGGCGCGGCGTTCGCACGCCGACGTGCTGATCATCGATACCGCGGGTCGACTGCACATCGATGAAAGCATGATGAGCGAGGTCGCCGAGGTGCATGCGCGTTCAGGCGCGACCGAAACGCTGTTCATCGTCGACAGCATGGCCGGCCAGGACGCGGTCAACGCCGCGACGGCGTTCAACGAGAGCCTGCCGCTGACGGGTGTCATCCTGACGAAGGCGGACGGCGACGCCAAAGGTGGCGTCGCGTTGTCAGTGCGCGAGATTACGGGCAAGCCGATCCGCTTCATGGGTGTGGGCGAAAAAGTCGATGCGCTCGAGGCCTTCCACCCGGATCGCATGGCCTCGCGCATTCTCGGTATGGGCGATGTGCTCACGCTCGTCGAGGAAATCGAGGACAAGGTCGAGAAGGACAAGGCACAGAAGCTCGCGAAGAAACTCAAAAAGGGCAAGGGCTTTGATCTCTCCGATCTCAAGGACCAGCTCGAGCAGATGATGAACATGGGCGGCATGGCCGCGATGCTCGAGAAGCTGCCGATCCCGGGCAACGTCAACCCGGCGGCGCTCAAGGACCAGGCCAACGAGCAGCAGCTGAGGCGCCAGGTCGCGATCATCAACTCGATGACGCCGGGCGAGCGGCGCTTTCCGAAGACCATCAACGGCTCGCGAAAAAAGCGCATCGCGGCGGGCGCGGGGCTGCAGATACAGGACGTGAACCGGCTGCTGAAGCAGTTCACGCAGATGGAAAAAATGATGCGAAAAATGTCGCGCGGCGGCATGAAAAAGATGATGCGCAACATGCCGGGCGGCGGCCTGCCGCCGGGCATGCGCTAAGATAAGGAAATCATTGATATTTTTCGTCGCGAAATCGCTTCACATTTGACCTGAAACCGGTACAATGCGCATCCAGATCGGGCAGGGCCCCGGGGTGATTGCGCCCTGCGGGTTTCACTGCCTTTTTTGCATTTTTGACGGAAATCAAATGGTTAGCATTCGTCTTTCGCGCGCAGGCGCAAAGAAAAAGCCTTTTTATCACCTGGTGGTCACCGACAGCCGCAATCGTCGGGACGGCCGGTACATCGAGCGTGTGGGCTACTTCAACCCGGTTGGCAAGTCCCATGAGGAGAATCTGCGCATCGATCTCGAGCGTGTCGATCACTGGATCGGCCAGGGCGCAAAGCCTTCGGATCGCGTCGCGACCCTGTTGAAGAAGCACCGCAAGGCCCAGGCCGCCAACTGACTGCCGAGCTGAAACGGCCGGTTATTCTGGGTCGGATTTCCGGCCTGTATGGAGTCAAAGGCTGGGTCAAGGTGTTTTCCTACACCCAGCCACGCGAGGCAATTCTCGACTACGATACTTGGTACCTGAAACGAAACGAACACTGGCTGCCTTCGCAATTAGCCGAAGGCAGGAAACACGGCAAAGCCATCATCGCGCACATCGATGCAATAGATGACCGCGACGAGGCCACCGGACTCATCGGCTGCGATATCGCCGTTTCACGCGATGCGCTGCCGGAAGTAGAAAAAGATACGTACTACTGGACAGACCTCGAAGGACTCAAAGTGGTACATCGCGACGGCACGGAATTGGGCACGGTCGCGTATTTGCTGGAAACCGGCGCGAACGATGTGCTGGTGGTCCAGGGCGAGACGGAGCGATTGATTCCGTTTGTCGCCGACAAAGTGATTCTCGACGTTGATCTCACTGATGGCGTGATCAGCGTCGACTGGGAGTGGGACTGACATCATGCAAATAGCGGTCGTCAGTATCTTCCCGGAAATGGTGGGGCAGGTCGCCGAGTATGGCGTCGTGGGGCGTGCCAAGGAGCGGTCGTTACTGTCGCTCGATTGTGAGAACCCGCGCGACTACACGAGCGATCCTCACCGCACCGTCGATGACCGGCCCTATGGTGGCGGACCCGGGATGGTTCTGAAATACGAACCGACCGCCGCGGCGATCAAGGCGGCGAGGGAGCGGTTGCCGAAGGGCAGCCCGGTAGTTTGCCTGTCACCGCAGGGGAAGGTATTCGACCAGGCAGCGGCCAGGCGTTATGCCGGCATGGAAGGACTGATTCTTCTTGCCGGCCGGTACGAAGGTATCGACGAGCGCCTGATCGAGAATGAGGTGGACGAGGAGTTGTCGCTGGGCGACTTCGTCCTGTCCGGCGGCGAGATTGCGGCGATGGCCGTTATCGATGCCGTGGCCCGGTTGTTACCGGGTGTGCTGGGTGATGACGAGTCGGCGATGCAGGACTCGTTCATGGAAGGTCTTCTGGACCATCCGCATTACACGCGTCCTGAGACTATCGAGGGCATGCGTGTGCCGGCGGTACTGCTGTCGGGCGATCATGCGCGTATTGCGCGCTGGCGCTACAAGCAGGCACTGGGACGGACGTACTTGCGGCGTCCCGGGCTGGTCAAGAGATTGGCTTTGGACAAAGAGCAGCAGAAGTTGCTCGATGAATTTTTGAAAGAGCAGGGCGCGAATTGATCAGCGCCCCGGGTACAGAGACATGAGCAAGATAATCGACGCTATCGAACAGGAACAGATGGACAAAGAGATCCCCGAGTTTTCTCCGGGTGACACGATTATTGTCCAGGTCAAGGTCAAAGAGGGTAACCGCGAGCGTTTGCAGGCGTTCGAAGGTGTCGTTATCGGCAAGCGTAATCGCGGGCTGAACTCGTCATTCACGGTACGCAAGATCTCGCATGGTGAAGGCGTCGAGCGCGTCTTCCAGACATACAGCCCGACGGTCGACTCGATCACGGTCAAGCGCCGTGGCGACGTCCGTCGCGCGAAGCTGTATTATCTGCGTGGACGCACGGGCAAGGCGGCAAGGATCAAGGAAAAGATCTAGCTCCGCTCCCTTCGAAACAAAAAAATCAGAAAAAATTCAGGAAAACAGCGCGGCTTGGGGGTAGATTTCCCGTTACTCGACAAGGAGACGAGTATGGACAGGTCACGGCTCAGGTTGGCGCTGGTATTTTCCGCCAGCTTGCTGTTGAGCGGATGCGCGGCGATCATAGGTAAAGTCGCCGACGGATTTTCGGACAACCTCACAACCGCATTTCTCAACCAGGACGATCCTGAAACCGTTCGCGCCGGCATGCCCGCGTATATGCTGCTCGTCGACAGTTTTGTGCAGGGCGAGAAACCGAGCGCGTCTATGCTGTCCGCTGCGGCAAATCTTTATGCTTCCTATGGCGCCGTCTTTACCGATGATGACGTGCGCGCGTCCCGCTTGACCCGGCATGCCCGCCGTCGTGCCTCTGAGGCAATGTGCCTGAGTTTTGCAGACTCGTGTCGCTGGGATGTTCAAACCTTCGAGGACTTCGAAGCAAGTTTGTCCGGCATCAATCAGAAACAGGCAAAATTATTGTATGTATACGGCTTCGCCATGCTGGCTTACATTCGCGCGCATTCCTCGGACTGGAACGCACTGGCAGAGTTGCCGCAGGCCGAGGCCATCCTGACGCGTTACCTGGAACTGGCCGGCGACGATGCAGAGGCTTCGGCGCACACTTATCTTGGCATCCTGATGACCCTGCGGCCGCCGGCGATGGGCGGTAAGCCCGAAGAGGCACGCGGTCACTTCGAGAAAGCCATTGCAAAGACGGGCGGCCAGGATTTGTCAGTCAAGGTGGAATATGCAAAGGGCTATGCGAAAACTCTGTACGAACGCGAGCTACATGACCGCCTGGTCAGCGAGGTGCTGACAGCCAGTCCTTACGCCGATGGCTATACCCTGATGAATGTGCTGGCGAAAGAAGAGGCGGCGGCATTACAGGCCTCGGCCGACGATTACTTTTAAAATTTAGGGAAACGTTATGCGAAAACTAATTTTGGCACTGGCAACGCTGGCTATTGCTTCTGCGGCGATTCCAGCGAGTGCAAAAACCGTTACCCTGAAGATTGCAACGGCCGCGCCAGAGACCTCGAGCTGGGTTGCCGGAATGCGGGAGAGCGCGGCCGAGATCAAGGAGCGGACCGAGGGTCGCGTTGTCATCAAGTACTACACGGGTGGCGTGCAGGGCAGCGACGACCAGGTACGCAAGAAAATCAAGGTCGGTATCCTCGACGGTGGCGCATTTACTCCCAGCGCATTGAATGAGGAATATCCCGACATCAATCTCTACAGCCTGCCGCTCGTTTTTCGGTCGACTGAAGAGGCCGATTTCGTCCGTAATTTGATGGACCAGAAACTTCTCGACGGGCTGGCCGACAAGGGCTATGTATCCTTCGGTTTTGCACATACCGGGTTCGCGATGGTGATGTCGAATGATCCTGTCAAAGGCGCCGACGACCTCAAGGGCAAAAAGGTCTGGGTACCCGAGGGTGACAAGGTCAGCTATGACTCCATGAAGGCGCTGGGCGTTTCACCGCAACCGCTGCCTTTGACCGATGTGATGATTGGCCTGCAGACGAAGCTTATCGATATAGCCCCGGTCTCGCCGCTTGGTGCTTTGTTCCTGCAGTGGTACACGCGCATCAAGTACGTCACGGATATGCCGCTCGTATATACGTTTGGCTTCACTGTGATCGATGAAAAAAAGTTCAAAAAAATCGACCCTGCGGATCAGGCGATCGTCAGGGATGTCATGACGAAAGTGTATGACGAGTTCAACAAGGCCGCTATTGATGACAATGCCGGCGCGCTCGATGCGATATTGAATAAAGGCGTTGAGCTGGTGGCGGTCAGCGGCGAGGAGATGAGCAGGATCCGCGCAACCATGAGCGAATCGAATCGCGGTCTGGTCAATGAGGGTGTCGTCTCGGAGGAGCTTTACGACGAATTACTGACGCATGTTCGGGCCTACCGGGACGATCATGTCGCAATAGCTACCGACTGACCCGGATGACGTCAACCGCTCCCGCTATGCTCGACAGGCTCGACCGCTTTGGGCGCCTGATCGAAAATACAGCGCTGGTCGCATTGCTCGGCGCAATGATCCTGATCGCTACAGGGCAGATCGTCCTTCGCGAATTTTTCAACACCGGCCTGGTCTGGGCTGCCGAATCACTCAAGCTGATTGTGCTCTGGCTCACGATGTTTGCTGCGATCGCGGCGTGCCGCGATGACCGGCATATTCGCATTGATGCAATTTCACACCTGTTGCCGCCATTAGCGATACGAGTCACGCGAGTCGTCGTCGATCTCTTCGCCGCCGCTGTCTGTGTCGTCATCGCGTGGCAGGCATATCGCTACCTCCAGTTCGAGATCGAATTCGAAGAGATGGTGCTTCTCGACACGCCCGCCTGGATCGCGCATGTCATCGTGCCGGTCGGATTCCTGGTAACGGCGTATCGGTTTGTAATCGGCGCGATCCTTAAAGCCTTTGGATGGGGCGCCGAGACCGAGCGAGGGTCATTCGTATGATTATCGCCAGCGTCGTACTGGTATTGCTGGCGATACTGGGTGCGCCGCTGTTCGCCGTGATTGCGACCAGCGCGATGCTCGGTTTCACGAGAGAAGACACCGACCTGCTCAATATGGCGATCGAGATCCTCGGTCTGGCGGAGTTGCCATTCCTGACGGCGATTCCGCTGTTCACGTTCGCCGGTTTCATATTGAGTGAGAGCAACGCGCCGCAGCGGCTCGTGCGCATGACAGGCGCCTTGATCGGCTGGATGCCGGCAGGTCTCGCAGTGGTGTCGCTGGCCACCTGTGCGTTGTTTACGGCATTCACCGGCGCGTCCGGCGTGACGATTATTGCGCTGGGCGCATTGCTGTACCCGGCCCTCAAGCAGGATGGCTATCCCGAGCGTTTCAATCTCGGCCTGATCACGGCGTCCGGCAGCCTGGGCCTGTTGTTTGCTCCCTCGTTGCCGCTGATTCTCTACGGTGTGATCGCCGAAGAGTCGATCGACCACCTTTTCCGCGCCGGCATACTGCCCGGTATCCTGATGATCGTCATGCTGTCGGGCTGGAGCCTGTGGGTAAATCGCGGCAACCGGCAGATGATCAAGAAGTTCTCATGGAAGGAACTAGGGCTCGCTACGCGAGAAGCCATCTGGGAGATCCCGCTGCCGTTCGTGGTGTTGGGCGGCATCTATTCCGGATTTCTCGCTGTGTCCGATGCCGCGGCAATCACGGCGCTTTACGTCCTGATCGTCGAAGTGGGGATCTTGCGCGAGATTCCGCTTCGGGAGCTGCCTCGAGTCATTCGTTCGTCGATGGTGCTGGTCGGCGGAATCCTGATTATCCTGGCCGTCTCACTCGCGTCGACCAATTACATGATCAGCGCGGGCATTCCGCAGATGCTGCTCGAGTGGGTCTCCAGCATGGTGACGAGCCAGACGTCGTTCCTGTTCCTGCTGCTGGCGTTCCTGCTCGTCCTCGGAGCGATTCTCGACATATTTTCGGCGATCGTGTTGGTCGTGCCCCTGATTCTGCCAATCGCGGCCGGCTTCGGTGTGCATCCGATTCATCTCGGTATCGTATTCCTGGCCGCGATGGAACTGGGCTATCTGACGCCGCCAGTCGGCCTGAACCTGTTCATTTCGAGCTACCGGTTCGAAAAGCCGATCCTGCACGTCTATTCGGCGACGTTCCCGTTCCTGATGATTCTGCTTCTGTCTGTTATCCTGATCGCGTTCTGGCCGGACCTGTCGCTTTGGCTGGTGCCGGACTCCTAGTTGCAGGAGGGCGCTATGAGGGTCATTAATGCCTGCTTGTGGGCCGTATTGTTCGTGGTCGCCGACCTTGCCGGCGCCGCCGAGTTCGACCTCGAAGAGATCAAGCTTCCCAAAGGTTTTCAGATCGAGGAATACGCCGACGTGCCGAATGCGCGATCGCTGGCCCTCGGGGAGAACGGGACCATATTCGTCTCGAATCGGCGCAAGGATTCCGTTTATGCCGTGGTACCGAGGCCTGGCGGCGCGCCGGACGTCATCGAACTGCTCTCGGATCTCAATATGCCGAATGGCATCGCCTTTCATCTTGGTTCGCTCTACGTCGCCGAACTCGACCGGATCACGCGTTACGACAATATCGAGAATCGCCTTACGAACATGCCGGACCCGGTTCTTGTTACCGCCGATTTGCCAGGCGAAAGGCACCATGGCTGGCGATACATTGGTTTTGGTCCGGATAACCGTCTCTATATTTCCATTGGAGCGCCGTGCAACATCTGCGAACGTGACAGCGAGGGGTTTGCGCAGATCTGGCGTATGAACCCGGACGGAAGCGACAGGCAGACCTATGTGCAAGGCGTGCGAAACTCCGTCGGCTTTACCTGGCACCCGGAAACGCGGGAGATGTGGTTTACCGACAACGGCCGGGACATGCTTGGCGACAACCTGCCACCGGATGAACTGAATCGCGTTCGCAACGCCGGCATGAATTTCGGCTACCCGTATTGCCATGGCAACGATATCGTCGATCCTGAATTCGGCGGCCAGGCGCAGTGCTCAGATTTTGTGCCGCCAGCGCAGGAACTCGGGCCCCACGTCGCCGCACTCGGTCTCGCCTTTTACACGGGCACGATGTTTCCTGATGACTACCGGGGAGAGATTTTCATTGCGGAACATGGCTCCTGGAACCGGTCGAAGAAGATAGGCTATCGCATCAGCCTCGTGCGCCTCGAGGACGGTTGGCCCGTCTCTTACGAGACGTTTGCCGAAGGCTGGCTGAAAAAACAGAACGTGCGCGGACGCCCTGTAGACGTGCTAATGCATCCGGATGGCTCATTGATTGTGAGCGACGATCACAGGGGCAAGTTGTACCGAATTTCATACAAGGAAGAGTAAACGTGAGTAAGCCCAATGTTTTTGTCCGAGTGTTCTCGGCCATTTGGAGCGGCGCGGACGTCGTTCGCAAAGTATTGCACCTGATTCTGCTGCTTATAGTCTTCATGATGTTTGCGGGCATCTTGTCGAGCGGCGCGCCGCCGTCGCTGCCCAAGAAAGCTGCGTTGGTCATACAGCCGGTGGGCATTCTTGTCGAACAACTGGCGGGCGATCCCATCGACCGGGCATTCAGCGAAGCAATGGGTGACGGAGAACCGCAAACCCTCGTGCAGGATGTCATCGATGCGCTCGAATTTGCAAAAGACGATAGGCATATCGAGGCCTTATATCTCAATGTCAGCAACCTGGCTGGCTCCGGGTTGAGCAAACTGCAGCGCGTTGCTGCGGCGATCGGGGACTTCAAGACAAGCGGCAAGCCGGTGATCGCGACCGGCGACAGTATGACGCAGGCGGGCTATTACCTCGCGGCGCACGCCGATGAAGTGTATCTGCACCCGGACGGCATCTTATGGCTGCCGGGTTACGGTATGTATCGCAATTACTACAAGGACGCGATCGACCTGCTGCGAATTGACTGGAACATTTTCCGTGTCGGTACGCACAAGTCCTTCGTCGAGCCTTACATGCGCAACGACATGTCGGATGAGGACCGCGAGACCCGCAGTCGGCTGGTCGACAAACTCTGGGAGCTTTACCGGGAAGGCATAGTCTACGCGCGGGGCCTGGAAGAAGGTGCCGTGCAGGCATTCGCCGACGACCTGATCGAAAACGCGCGCGCGGCGAGCGGCGATCTCGGCACGGTTGCAGTGGATCATGGGTTCGTCGATGAACTGCGCTCGCGCATCGAGGTACGGGAGCGAATGATCGAAATCGTCGGTGCAAACGAGGACCGACCCGATACGTTCAATGCGGCCGGTATGGGCGAATACCTCGCGCACAAGCGCATGATGTCCGGCGGTACCGAAAATGACGCGAATGTCGCCGTTGTCGTCGCGGCCGGATCCATTATGGATGGGTCGCATCCACCCGGAACCATTGGCGGCGATTCGACAGCCGAACTCTTGCGCCGGGCGCGCAACGATGAAAGCGTAATGGCGGTCGTGCTGCGCGTGGACAGTGGCGGAGGCAGCGCATTCGCATCTGAAGTTATTGGTAATGAAATCAAGAAATTGCGAGAGGCCGGAAAGCCGGTCATCTCATCGATGAGCAGCGTTGCCGCTTCGGGTGGCTACTGGATCTCGATGGATACCGACAAGATCTTTGCCAGCCCGGCAACCATCACGGGCTCGATAGGGATTCTCGGCATGTTCCCGACGTTCCAGAGGACACTGGCAACGGTTGGCGTGCACAGTGACGGCGTCGGCACGACGCCATGGTCGGATGCACTGCGCCCGGACCGCCCAATGACCGACGACGCCAGGACCTTGTTCCAGATCGCGATCGAAGATGGCTACGACGACTTCATAAGTGGCGTTGCTGCAGGCCGTGGCATGGACAAGGCCGATGTCGATCGTGTCGCCCAGGGGCAGGTATGGATGGCCGCAGACGCGCTGGAATTCGGGCTTGTCGACGAGCTCGGCGAACTCGACGACGCGATTGCCGCGGCGGCAGAAATAGCCGGCCTCGACGCGTGGGGCACCAAGCACATCGAGATCGAGCCGTCACCGTTCGAGCAGTTCCTGATAGACCTGATCGGTGCCTCCGCGAGCGTGGGAATCGATCCTTCGACGTGGGTCAGGAATCCGTCGGCGCTGGAGCAGGTCGCGGAGGGCGTGCTGGAGCAGTCGCAGCAGTTAATGCGTTTCAATGACCCGATGGGGATCTACGCCGAGTGCTTCTGCGAGGATTTCCAGTAAAGGAAGCTCTACGCTGTCTCCCAGTTGAGGATGATCTTGCCCGACTGTCCGGACTCCATGAGTTCGAACGCCGGCAGGTAGTCATCGACGCCAAAGTGATGCGTGATGATTGGTGAGATGTTGAGCCCGCTTTGCAGCATGCTCGACATCTTGTACCAGGTCTCGAACATTTCTCGCCCGTAGATGCCTTTCAGGATCAGGCCCTTGAAAATGACCTGGTTCCAGTCTACAGCCATGTCCTCGGGCGGAATGCCGAGGATGGCCACGTTACCGCCGTGATGCATAGTACGCAGCAGGTCACGGAAGGCCTGCGGGTTGCCGGACATCTCCATACCGACGTCGAAGCCTTCCTCCATACCGAGTTCATTCATTACGTCGTCAATGGATTCATGTGTGACGTTTAATGCTCGCGTCGCGCCCATTTCGAGCGCCAGCCGCAGCCGATAATCATTGATGTCAGTGATGACGACGTGGCGCGCACCGGCGTACTTCGCAATTGCGACGGCCATGATGCCGATGGGGCCCGCCCCCGTAATCAGAACATCTTCACCGACGAGATCGAAGGAGAGGGCCGTGTGCGTCGCATTACCGAGCGGGTCGAGGATTGACGCCATATCGTCGGAAATCGTGATCGGCAGTTTGAATACATTAAAGGCGGGAACCGAAATGTATTCGGCGAACGCGCCCGGCCGGTTCACGCCGATGCCGAACGTGTTCATACACAGGTGACGGCGGCCAGCCCGGCAGTTGCGGCAAACGCCGCAAGTGATGTGGCCCTCAGCTGAAACCCGGTCGCCGATCTCGAAGCCTCTGACCTCGCTGCCCGTTTCGACGATTTCTCCGCAGAATTCGTGCCCGACATTCATGCCAACCGGGATCGTCGAGCTGGCCCAGTCGTCCCACTGAAAAATATGGATATCGGTACCGCAGATGGCCGTGCGCCGGACCCGGATCAGGACGTCGTTATGCCCAACCTCGGGCATCGGGATGTCTTCGAGCCAGATACCCCTTTCGGGCTTGGTTTTCACTAGTGCTTTCATTAGCTTATGACCTTAAGTTCACGTCCGACCTGAGTAAATGCCTCGACCGCCTGGTCGAGCTGTTCACGCGTCAGGCCGGCCGACATCTGGGTGCGGATGCGCGCCTGGCCCTCGGGCACGACCGGGAAAGAGAACCCGATCACGTAGATGCCCCGATCGAGCAGTTTATCGGCCATCGTCGTCGCCAGTTTAGCGTCGCCAAGCATGACCGGGATGATCGGGTGCTCGCCCGGGATCAGGTCGAAGCCGCGGTCGCTCATTTGCCCGCGAAAGTAAGATGCATTCTCGTGCAGGCGCGTGCGCAGCGAGTCGTCACGTTCCAGAAGGTCGAGTACTGCGATCGAGACAGCAGCGATCATTGGAGCGACTGAATTCGAGAACAGGTAGGGGCGGGAGCGCTGCCGCAGCCAGCCGACGATTTCCCTGCGTCCGGACGTGAAACCGCCGGATGCGCCGCCAAGCGCCTTGCCGAGAGTGCCGGTGATGATATCGATGCGTCCCATGACGTCGCGGTATTCATGCGTGCCGCGGCCGGTCTTGCCGAGAAAGCCCGTTGCGTGGCAATCGTCGATCATTGTCAGCGCGTCGTGCTTTTCCGCGAGATCGCATATGGCTTGCAGGTTGGCAATGGTCCCGTCCATCGAAAATACGCCATCTGTAACGATGAGTCTTGCCTTCGCGTCCTTGGCTGCCTCGAGCTGTGCCTCGAGGTCGGCCATATCGTCGTGCTGGTAGCGGAAGCGTTGTGCTTTGCACAAGCGGATGCCATCGATGATGCTGGCATGGTTGAGCGCATCCGAAATTACGGCGTCTCCGGGGCCCAGTATGGTCTCGAACAGCCCACCGTTCGCATCGAAGCATGACGGATACAGAATGGTGTCTTCGGTCTGCAGAAAGTCGCTGATACGTTTCTCGAGATCCTTGTGCAGCGTCTGCGTACCGCAGATGAAGCGCACCGAGGCCATCCCGTAGCCGTAAGCATCGAGAGCCTTGTGCGCCGCCGCAATGACCTCGGGATGGTTGGCCAGCCCGAGGTAGTTATTGGCGCAGAGGTTAAGCACATGCTGCACGCCGCCGTTGGATTTGACGTCGATCGCCGCCTGCTGGGGGCCCGCGATAAGGCGTTCGCTCTTGAATAAGCCCTGCGCTTTGAGGGCATCGGTTTGCTCGCCGAGGGAGCGCAAAAATTCAACTGGCACTTTGCTTGGCCCCTATGTTCAAAGCTTGGAATATATAGCAAGATGCCACTCCGAAACATCTGAAACTATTGTGGGTTTGACTTATGAGCTTTGCCGATCAATCCGCAGGGAAAGCGGGCACGATTCCGTACATCAACGATCTCTATCTCGCCGACGAGCAGGAGCTCGTTCGCGAGCTCGTCGAGGCAGCCGACGCTGGTGTGCACATGCGGGCAAAGATCCAGGAGACGGCGGCTCAACTCGTGCGCGCCGTTCGCAGGAAGAAAGCCAATGAGGGCGGGCTCGAGGCGTTTCTGCAACAGTACGACCTGTCGTCGGAAGAGGGCGTATTACTCATGTGCGTCGCGGAAGCGCTGCTGCGCATCCCGGATGCGGACACGGCTGACAGGCTGATCGCCGACAAACTGACATCGGCGCGCTGGAAAGACCATCTCGGCACCAGCGACTCGCTATTCGTCAATGCCTCGACGTGGGGCCTGATGTTGACGGGCCGCCTGCTGCAGCTCGACAAGGCCACGAAAGACAACCCGATGCACCTGCTCGGCAAGCTGGCGAACCGCGCCGGCGAACCGGTGGTTCGCACCGCCATGCGCCAGGCGATGAAGATCATGGGCCACCAGTTCGTCATGGGTCGCACGATCGAGGAGGCGCTTGCGCGCGCGACAAAAAAGGACAACCTCGGTTATCGCTATTCGTTCGACATGCTGGGCGAAGGCGCGCTGACGAGCGCCGACGCCGCGCGCTATTTCGAGGCCTACCACGAGGGTATTGCAAAGATCGGTTCGGGTGCGTCGGCCAGGGCAGCAGATATCTTTGCCGCGCCCGGCGTTTCCGTAAAACTGTCGGCGCTTCATCCGCGACTGTCCTTTACGCAGCAGGACCGGGTCATCAAGGAACTGGTTCCGCAGCTCGTGGAACTCGCCGTGCATGCGAAGGAATGTGGCATCGGGCTGACGGTCGATGCCGAGGAGGCCGACCGGCTCGAGCTGTCGCTCGAATTGTTCGATCGCGTCTACCGCAATTCGCAGCTGCAGGGCTACGAGGGGTTTGGTCTCGCCGTCCCTACCTACCAGCGTCGCGCGAGAGACGTATTCCGATACCTCATAGACCTGTCCAACGGCGTCGGCCGACGCATCCCTGTCAGACTCGTCAAAGGCGCTTACTGGGATGCCGAGATCAAACTCGCGCAGGAGCACGGTTTGTCGAGCTATCCCGTCTTCACGCGCAAAGCGCACAGTGACATTTCGTATCTCGCCTGCGCGCGCACGGCGCTCGAAGCAGGAGAAGCATTGTATTTGCAGTTCGCAACACACAACGCGCATACCCTGGCGAGCATCATTCATTTTGCGGGGTCACGGCGTGACTTCGAGTTCCAGCGCCTGCATGGCATGGGTGAAGAACTCTACGCAGAGGTAATCAGTCCCGAGCGATTCAATCGGCCATGCCGCGTGTATGCGCCCGTGGGAAGCCACGAGGACCTGTTGCCCTATCTCGTACGCCGACTGCTCGAGAACGGCTCCAACACCTCGTTCGTCAATCGCATTCTCGATGAGTCGATTCCGGTCGAGGAAATCATCACGGACCCGGTCGAGACTGTGCGCGAGCAGGACTGTACGCCGCATCCGAAAATTCCGACGCCGGGCGACATTTTCCTGCCCGAGCGGCCCAACTCGAAGGGCGTCAATCTCGCCGACCATAACGTGACGCAGGGGTTGCTCCGGGATATGGCGGCCGCGCGCGAGAAAACTTACGACATCGGTCCTCTTATCGGCGGCAAGTTGATGCCAGGCAAGGAAGTGCCATCGGTCAACCCGGCCAATACCAGCGAGGTGATCGGCATTTGCCGCCAGGCCGAACCGGAGACTGTCGATGCCGCGCTCGATCTCGCCCTGGCGGCGCAGCCGAGCTGGGACATTACGCCCGCCGAAAAGCGGGCGGCTATTCTCAATCGTGCCGCAGATCTGTTCGAGGAAAATTCGGCCGAGTTACTCGCGCTGGTCGTCGCGGAGGGCGGCAGGATCATTCCCGACGCCATTTCGGAACTGCGCGAAGCCGTGGATTTTCTGCGCTATTACGCCGCACGGGCTGTCGACATGTTTGGCGAACCGGCAGTCATGCCCGGGCCGACGGGTGAACGCAACGTGCATGGTTTGCGTGGCCGCGGCGTTTTCGTCTGTATCAGCCCGTGGAATTTCCCGCTGGCGATATTCACTGGCCAGGTATCGGCGGCATTAGCCGCGGGCAATGCCGTGCTTGCGAAGCCGGCCGCGCCGACGACGATCATCGGCTTTCGTGCCGTGCAACTACTGCACGAGGCGGGAGTGCCGCCAGACGTCCTGCACTTCGTACCGGGCAAGGGCAGCACGATCGGTGCGCGCGTTGTCGAGGATGCGCGCCTCGCCGGTGTTGCGCTGACGGGTTCTACCGAAACGGCGATGGTCATCAACCAGACGCTTGCCGCGCGTAACGGGCCGATTGGCGTACTCATCGCCGAAACCGGCGGTCAAAACGCCATGTTTGTCGACAGTTCGGCGTTGCCGCACCAGGTCGTCCTCGACAGCCTGTACTCGGCATTCGATTCCGCAGGGCAGCGGTGTTCCGCATTACGCGTCCTTTGCGTGCAGGAAGATATTGCAGACAAAGTCGAAGATCTGCTCATAGGGCACATGGACGAGATGACCATCGGCGATCCGGCGCTACTCGCAACCGACGTCGGGCCGATCATCGATGATCCGGCGCGTCAAACTCTGCTTGCGCACGTAGAGCGAATGTCGAAAGAGCAAAAGATCCTGCATCGTATGGCTCTGGACGATTCTCACGAGGCGGGAACATTCATGGCGCCGACGCTGGTCGAAATCGATTCGATCGATGCCTTGACGGAAGAAGTATTCGGTCCCGTATTACACGTCTACCGCTACAAGGCGAAACAGCTCGACAAGACTGTCCAGGCCGTCAACGGCACCGGTTTCGGCCTGACGATGGGTCTGCACAGCCGTATAGACTCGCGTGCGAAGGCGCTCGCGCAGCACTGCGGCGCGGGCAACCTGTATGTGAACCGCAACATCATCGGTGCTGTTGTCGGGGTGCAGCCATTCGGCGGTCGAGGTCTGTCGGGTACGGGGCCGAAAGCCGGCGGTCCTTATTACCTGACGCGCTTCGGCACCGAGTACACGATCAGCACCAACCTTGCCGCCGTCGGTGGTAACGCCAGCCTGCTTTCGCTCGGTTCGGATTAACTCAAAGGCCGGGAAACATGGCCGCGATCAGCGTCTTCGATATTTTCAAGATCGGCATCGGCCCCTCCAGTTCGCACACGGTGGGGCCGATGCAGTCTGCGCACGCATTCGTGACCGGGCTCGCGCCTGTTGCGGATCGTGTTGCGTCGGTCAAAGTGACGCTGTACGGGTCTCTCGCCTACACCGGCAAAGGGCACGCAACGGACGCTGCTATTTTGCTGGGGCTGACGGGATTGGTGCCCGAGACCATCGACCCCGATGCCGTCGACGGCGTTCTGCGGCAGATTCACGACAACAAGCACCTTTTTCTTGCCGGTGTCGGCAAGATCGCATTCGATCCTGACAGCGACCTGGTTTTCGACTTCGGCGAGGAACTTCCGCGGCATACGAATGGTATGCGCTTTGCAGCGTTGGACAGCGAACAAAATGTGCTGGTCGAGGAGATTTACTACTCGCTCGGCGGTGGCTTCATCGCGTGTGGCGACGAACCCGAGCCCACCGGACAGGACCGGTCGCCTTTATATGCGTTCGACACCGCGGATGGATTACTCGAAACAGCTGCCGTTAACGACCTGACAATCGCAGAGCTCATCTATCGGAACGAGCGGCAGTGGCGCGATGCTGACGAAATCCAGGAGAAGCTCAGCGCAATCTGGGATGCGATGCGTGCATGCGTCGAGCGAGGCTTGCGCACCGAGGGCGTGCTGCCGGGAAAACTGGCCGTCACGCGGCGTGCGCCGAAGCTGGCGAAGAAATTGCTTGGCCATGGCGAGCCATCGCCGCTGGATGCACTCGACTGGGTCAATGCGTTCGCGATTGCCGTCAATGAGGAAAATGCGGCCGGTGGCCGGGTGGTGACTTCCCCAACCAACGGCGCCGCGGGCATCATCCCGGCGGTATTGATGTATTACACGCGATTCAGGCCCGATGCCGACGATGAAGGCATACGCACATTCCTGCTGACAGCGGGCGCTATCGGCATTCTGTACAAGATTCGGGCATCGATTTCGGGAGCGGAGATGGGCTGCCAGGGCGAGGTCGGCGTAGCGTGCTCGATGGCGGCGGCAGGGCTCGCCGCGGCGCTCGGTGGCACGAACGACCACATCGAGGAAGCGGCTGAAATCGGTATGGAGCACAATCTCGGCCTGACCTGCGACCCCATCGGCGGCCTCGTGCAGATTCCATGTATCGAGCGCAACGCCATGGGAGCCGTCAAAGCCATTAATGCGGCGAGGCTGGCGTTAAACGGCGACGGTACGCACAAAGTTACGCTGGACCAGGTGATCGAAACAATGCGGCAAACCGGGCTCGATATGTCGTCGAGTTACAAAGAAACCTCGCGGGGCGGGTTAGCGGTCAACGTGCCGGAGTGCTGAGCTACGCCCTGCCGGCGCTGCCAGCGGCCCGTGCTCACCCCAACTGCATGGCCTGCCAGATCGTCCAGGCGCCGATGACCAGAAAACCGGCTCCCGCCGCATAGGTAAGGTGCTTCACGCTGATAAATTGAGAAATGATGCCGCCGGCCAGCACCCCCACCGCGGACGCTACAATCAGTGCTGCGGACGCACCGACAAAGACCGCAATGAGTTTATCCGGCGATTTGGCCGCAAAAAACAGCGTGGCAATTTGGGTTTTATCGCCAAGTTCAGCGAGGAATACGATGCCAAAAACGGTAGCTAATGTCTTCAAATCCATGGTGTGCATCCCCTGGCAAGGATTGACCAAAACGACGCCGAATCAGCGCACCCGTTTCGGGTAGTCATAGACCACCAGCTCGGTTTTCGGCCGCTCATAGAGCAGCCAGTCATCGCTGTCGATGTTGACGCAGACAACGCCCGCGGTCGGTACGTTGTACGTGAGGTTGGGGGACAGATAATTTGCGAAGTCGGTAAGGCCCGGGTTATGGCCGAACGCCATAATGCTGTTGAACTCATTATCCTGCGCCGCGATGACATCGAGCCAATTGCCGAGCGAGGCGAGGTAGAGGTCTTCTTCGCGTTGCAGGAATTCCAGCGGATAGGCGATCTCACCGGCGATCACCTTGGCCGTTTTCCACGCTCGAACCGCCGGGCTGCTGATAATCAGTGAGGGGCGAATGCCGTGTTCGGCAATACGCCGGCCCATGACGGGCGCATCGCGTTTGCCGCGCTTGTTCAGCGGCCGCTCCCGGTCCGAGAGTTCGGGGTGTTTCCAGCTGGATTTGGCGTGGCGAACCAGCGTCAGCGTTTTCATGCGTCTATTTTACATCAGGCCGGTTTGCAGGCGCGCTTCCTCGGACATCATGCTTTGGTTCCAGGGGGGATCGAACACGAGCTGCACGTCGACATCGGATACGGTGGGGATGATCGCGATCTTTTCCCTTGCGTCCTCTACGAGGACATCGCCCATACCGCAGCCTGGCGCTGTCAGCGTCATGTCGATGCTAACGCGGCGATCGCCATTGCCCAGCGGCGTCACATCGCAGCGATAGACCAGTCCCAGTTCGACGATATCCACCGGTATCTCCGGGTCGTAGCAGGTCTTGAGCTGCTTCCAGATGACGGCCTCGATGTCCGCATCCGATGCGTTGTCCGGCACTTCGGGCGGCGGCACCGGCTCCTTGCCCAGCGCGTCGGCATCGGAACCGGCGATGCGAAACAGGTTGCCCTCGACATACACGGTGAAGCTCCCACCGAGCGCCTGGGTGATGAAGCCGGCAGTGCCCTGGCGCAACGTCACGGACTCACCGACGGGAATGATGATCCCCCTGACGTCGCGTGACAGTGTGAAAGGCTCGTTCGTGTGGCCAAACATCTTCGTTTCTACTCCGTGGATACCGGTGTCGATTGTTCGTGAATCGCCGAGTGAAGCGCATGCCAGGCCAGGGTTGCGCACTTGACCCGTGACGGGAACTCGCGCACACCTTCGAGTGCACGCAACTTGTCGAGATCGAGGTCCTGCGCCGAAACCACTGCCGATTCTCCCGACGTCAACCGCGAGGTAACTGCGGCAAAATAATCCAGAGCTGTCTCGATTGGCGTGCCAACAATGGTTTCCGTCAGCAAAGATGCCGACGCGACGGAAATTGCACAGCCAGAGCCTTCAAATGCGGCATCTCTGACATTGTCTTCATCGAGTGCGAGATACAGCGTGAGTTTGTCACCGCAAAGTGGGTTGATGCCATGCGCGGTGTGCGTTGCGTTTGCCAGCTTGCCGAAATGCCTCGGGCTTTTCGCATGATCGAGGATCAGCTCCCGATACAGCTCACGAAGGTCGTCCGGGCGAAGTTTCACGGCGCTCATGCAAACAGCCCTTTGGCTTTCTCGATCGCAGCGACGAGCTGGTCGACGTCTTCGCGTGAATTGTAAAGTGCGAGCGACGCGCGCGCGGTGCCCGGAATACAAAAATACTCCATGACCGGCATCGCACAGTGATGGCCCGTGCGAATCGCAACGCCCTGGTGGTCGAGTATCGTACCCATGTCGTGGGGATGAATGTCACCGACGAGGAAAGACTGCACGCTCGCCCTGCTTTCGGCGGTGCCGAAAAGCCGCAGGTCCTCCACGGAAGCCAATTGCTCCGTCATATAGTCGAGCAGGCCTGCCTCGTACTGTGAAATATTGTCGAGCCCTACGGACTGCAGGTAGTCCACGGCAGCGCCAAGGCCTGTTGCACCCGAGATATTTGGGGTCCCCGCTTCGAACTTGTAGGGCAGATCGTTGAACACCGTGCCGTCGAAGGACACCTCGAGAATCATCTCGCCGCCGCCTTTGTATGGCGGCATCGCGTCCAGCAGTTCCTCACGTCCATAGAGAAGGCCCGTTCCCGTAGGGCCGAACATTTTGTGCCCGGAGAACGCATAGAAGTCGCAGCCGAGATCCTGCACGTCGACACTCATGTGCGGGACGGCCTGGGCGCCGTCAACGAGCACGGGGATATCGAAAGACTTCGCTTTGGCGATGATTTCCCTTAGCGGGTTGATCGTGCCGAGCGCATTGGATACGTGTCCGATGGCCAGCATTTTGACTTCTTCGCTCAGCAGCTCGTCGAAGCTGTCGATGACGAGCTGTCCGCGCTCATCCATCGGCACTACCGAAAGTTCGGCGCCCGTCTGCTCGCACACCATCTGCCAGGGAACGAGATTCGAATGATGTTCGAGATGCGTGATAAGGATTTTGTCGCCGGAGCCGACACGCGGCCGGCAAAAACACTGCGCAACGAGATTGATCGATTCGGTCGTACCGCTCGTCAATATAATTTCGTTGCGACTGGCGGCATTGATGAAGGACTGCAGCTTGTCGCGTGCGCTCTCGAAGCTTGCGGTCGCACGGCCGCTCAATGTATGTACGCCGCGATGCACGTTGGCGTGGTCATACTGATGGTAGGCAGCGACGGCCTCAATGACGGACTCGGGCTGCTGCGCCGAAGCCGCGTTGTCGAGATAGGCAAGACGATGCCCGTGGACCTGCTGCTGCAGGGCAGGAAAGTCCTTGCGCCACTGCGCCGCCACGTCCGCCATTGACGCTGTCGGTTGCGGCCGGCTCATTTCTGGATACCTCCAAGCAACCGTTCCAGGCGCGCGTCGATCATTTGCGCCAGTAATTCGGTGGTGCTGGCGACCGCAGCTCGGTTGACGATCGCCTGCGCGAACGCCTGCATCAGCACCTGTTGCGCGAGCTGCCTGTCGAGGCCGCGCGTGCGCAAATAATAGAGCGATGCCTCGTCGAGTTGGCCCACCGTCGTACCATGGCTGCACTTGACGTCGTCGGCGTAGATTTCGAGTTCGGGTTTCGCATCGATCTCGGCTTTTTCGGACAGCAACAGGTTGTGATTCGCCTGCGCTGCGTCGGTACCGTCCGCACCCGCGTGAACGATGGCCTTGCCGTTCCATATGCATCGCGCATTGCCATTGAGAATGCCGCGGTACTCCTGTCGTGATTGTGCCGGACCGACCCTGTGGTCGACACGGGTGTGATTGTCGATGTGCTGGCCATTACCGGCGAGATACAAACCGTCGAACGACATCGCCGCGCCGGCGGAGTCGATGCTGATTGCGAGGTCGTTACGTATCAGCGCACCGCCGAAGTCGAAGCCGCAGTGATTGAAGCGGCTGTCTTTGCCGGCGCTCACTTCGAGACGTGCCGTTTGCGAGTGCGAACGGTCGCGATCCTGGATGCGCACGTAATCCACCTGAGCGTTGTCGCCGAGCTTCAGGTTGATCACCGTGTTTGCGTGGTGTTTCGCCTCGCCCTGTGACGCGTGGTACTCCACGAAGCTTGCGCGGCTTCCCGGCGCCATCTCGATTTCGATGCGACCCTGGGACAGGCCTGCGCCCCCGGATGCGTCGTCAACGAACAACAGCCCGATCGGGCGAGTAACTTCTGCGCCATCGCTTACGTGAATGCGGATGCCGTCTTGCAGCAGTGCCGTGTTGAGTTGGGTCAGCGCCAATGGCGAATCGAGCGAAACATCGGAATCGCTCAGCAAAGAGACCTCGACGCCGAAAATGTCGGTTATGTCCGCACGGCCGTTCGCAACGACGAGCCAGTCGGCATCGATCTTTTCCCGGATGGTGTCGATTGCAGCCTCGAGGACGTCGCTGGCCGGTGCGTCGACGAGCGTCCCGAGAGCCGGCGCAATATTCGTGTACTTCCAGTCCTCGTCGCGCAGGGTAGGGAGGCCCTGCTTGCCGAACGCCTCGAGCGCGGCCAGGCGCATCGGCATCAGCCGATCATCGGGCAGCCTGGCGACTGCTTCGCGCAAGGTATCGAATTGCAGCACTTCGTCCGTCACGCGTTCGCCGCCTCTTTCACCCAGTCGTAGCCTTTTTCCTCGAGTTCGACGGCGAGCGTCTTGTCGCCGGAACGCACGATGCGGCCATCGGACAGCACGTGTACTTCGTCAGGCTCGATGTAGTCGAGCAGCCGCTGGTAGTGCGTGACGAGAATAATGGCGCGTTCGGGGCTGCGCAGCGCATTCACGCCCTCGGCTACGGCCTTCAGCGCATCGATATCTAGGCCCGAGTCGGTCTCATCGAGAATCGCGAGCGTGGGCTCGAGCATGGCCATCTGCAGGATCTCGTTGCGCTTTTTCTCACCGCCCGAGAAGCCTTCGTTGACACCGCGGTTCAGGAACTTCTGGTCTATACCCAGGAGCGCCATCTTCTCCTTCGCAAGTTTGAGAAATTCGAAGGCGTCGATTTCATCGAGGCCCCGGTGTTTACGCCTGGCGTTCAATGCCGCCTTGAGAAGATAGGCGTTGTTGACGCCCGGAATCTCGACCGGATACTGGAAGCCGAGGAAGATACCCTCGCGTGCGCGCTCCTCGGGTTCGAGCTCGAGCAGATCTTTACCTTTGTAGGTCACTGAGCCGCTCAGGACTTCATAGTCCTCGTGGCCGGCAATGACCTGCGCAAGCGTACTCTTGCCCGAGCCGTTCGGGCCCATGATGGCGTGCACTTCGCCGGCATTGACCGACAGCGAGAGTCCGCGGAGGATTTCCGCGTCGCCGATCCTGGTGTGCAAATCCTTGATTTCGAGCATGGTGCTTCCTCAGCCGACGGCGCCTTCGAGGCTGACGTTCAGCAACGCCTGCGCCTCGACTGCAAATTCCATCGGTAGTTCCTTGAAGACTTCCTTACAAAAGCCGTTGACAATCATGTTTACGGCATCTTCTTCGGAGATGCCGCGCTGGCGGCAGTAAAACAGCTGGTCTGCCGAGATCTTCGACGTTGTTGCCTCGTGTTCGACTTTCGCGCCGGGGTTTTTAATTTCCATGTAAGGAAATGTGTGTGCGCCGCAATCCTTGCCGATCAGGAGCGAGTCACACTGCGTGTGATTGCGCGCGCCTTCCGCCTGCGGCATGACGCGCACGAGACCGCGGTAGGCATTTTGCGCCTTACCGGCCGAGATGCCCTTCGAGACAATCGTGCTGCTGGTGTTGCGGCCGATGTGGATCATCTTCGTTCCCGTATCGGCCTGCTGATAGTTATTAGCTACGGCGACGGAGTAGAACTCACCGACCGAATTGTCGCCACGCAGCAGGCAGCTCGGGTACTTCCAGGTGATGGCAGAACCGGTTTCGACCTGCGTCCACGATATCTTGGAGTTTGCGCCGCGGCAGTCCCCGCGCTTGGTGACGAAATTGTAGATGCCGCCCACGCCATTTTCGTCGCCGGGATACCAGTTCTGGACCGTCGAATACTTGATCTCGGCGTCCTCGAGCGCGACGAGTTCGACGACGGCTGCGTGCAGCTGGTTCTCGTCTCGCATCGGTGCCGTGCAGCCCTCCAGGTAACTCACGTAGCTGCCTTCATCGGCGACGATCAAGGTGCGCTCGAATTGCCCCGTGTTGGCAGCGTTGATGCGGAAATACGTCGACAGTTCCATCGGGCAGCGAACGCCCTTGGGCACGTAGACGAACGACCCGTCGCTGAATACGGCGGAATTGAGCGCGGCAAAATAGTTGTCCCGCTGCGGCACGACCGTGCCGAGGTATTTCTTCACGAGCTCAGGGTGATTTTCGACCGCCTCGGAGAACGAACAGAAAATGACGCCTGCTTCGGCAAGTTTTTCCTTGAATGTCGTCGCGACCGAAACACTGTCGAATACCGCATCGACAGCGACACCCGCAAGGCGGGCGCGCTCGTGCAGCGGAATGCCCAGCTTGTCGTAAGTTTCGAGAAGTTTAGGGTCCACCTCGTCGAGGCTCTTGGGCCGGTCTTCATCCGACTTCGGCGCAGAGAAATAGGAAATTGCCTGGTAGTCGATTGGCGGGTAGTGCAAATGCGCCCATGCCGGTTCCTGCATATCCTGCCATTGGCGAAATGCGCGCAGGCGCCACTCGAGCATGAACTCGGGTTCATTCTTGCGTGCCGAGATCGCGCGAACGATGCTTTCGTCAAGGCCGGGCGGAAAGCTGTCAGCCGCGATATCGGTGACGAAGCCGTGCTCGTAGCGTCGACTGACGAGACTTTCGAGATTCTCGGGGTCGGTAGACATAGATCAGGACTACTTTTGCGGTTTGACTTCCACGGGGATGCCCGCGAAGCGGAAATTGGGTACGGGACTTTTCGCGCGCAGCAGATCCGACAGCGAGACGTCTTCGAGCGCGCGCCGAATCGCTACGTTGATACGCTGCCAGGCGCTGCCGACATTGCAGACTTGCTCGTAATCGCAACTGCTGTCCGAAGCGCTGCATTCGGTGATCGACACCGGGCCTTCCAGCGCGTCAATGACGCTCGCCGCGCTGATCTCCGCCGGCATGCGTGCCAGCTGGTAGCCGCCGTTCGCGCCCCGCGTCGAGGTTACGATGCCGGCCTTGCCAAGAGATTTCAGCAGCTTGCTGACTGTAGGCACGGCAATGCCGGTCGCCTGCGAGACCTCTGCGGCGCTGCAAACGGAGCCGTTCTCGCCGGCAAGATGGGCAAGCACCACGGTTCCATAGTCGGTCAACCTGCTGATTCTGAGCACGGCCTCTCCTCCGCCCCGGGATCGATAAAGGACTATTTTAGTCCTATTTACATCTCATGGCCATAGGTGGCACCATCGCGCCCATGGCTAAGGGCGACAACTTCATCGAAGTGCGCGATCTCGATTTCTCGCGGGGCGCGCGCCCCATATTCCGCAACCTGAATCTGACGATCCAGCGCGGTGACGTGACGGCGATCATGGGGCCCAGCGGCACCGGCAAGACGACCCTGTTGCAACTCATCACGCGTCAGCTGACGCCGGACCGGGGGCAGGTACTCGTCGACGGCGTGGATATCTCCACGCTGGGGCAGAAGGAGCTCTATCGAATGCGGCGGCGTTTCGGCGTCCTGTTCCAGAACGGCGCGCTGCTGACCGACATGAGCGTGTTCGACAACGTCGCCTTTCCGATCCGCGAGCATACGAAGCTGCCGGAGAAGCTCATTCGTCATGTCGTTCTGACGAAACTGCAGGCCGTTGGTTTGCGCGGCGCTGCAGACCTGATGCCGTCGCAACTGTCGGGCGGCATGGCCCGACGTGTGGCTCTTGCCCGTGCGATAGCCATGGATCCGGACATTCTGCTCTATGACGAGCCCTTCGTTGGCCTCGACCCGATTTCGATGGGCGTCATAGTCGAACTCGTCGGCAAGATAAACGATGCGCTCGGTATCACGAGCATTGTCGTGAGCCATGACGTCCACGACGTCGCGGCAGTTGCCGATTACAGTTACGTGATTGCTGACGGCAATGTTGCGGCATCCGGGACGCCCGATGAGCTCAAACGGACCGGGTCCGAGCTCGTGAAGCAGTTCATGCACGGTCTGCCTGACGGACCCGTCGGCTTTCACTATGACGCGCCCGACTACGACGAACAACTGCTGGGCAAAGGGAAGGGCTAGCGATGTTTCGCGACATTCTGGCAACCTTTTCCACATTTCTGCGCAATTTCGGCGGCATGTGGCTTTTCTTCCTGCGCTTGCTGCAGTATTCGCCGTCGGTCCTGGTAACGCGTTTCCGGCTCGTCGCTTACCAGGTTTATAACGCTGGCGGCCTGTCGATCGTCATCATCATGGTCAGCGGCCTGTTCGTCGGCGGCGTTTTGGGCCTGCAGGCCTATTCCAATCTCGAGCGATTCAACGCCGAGGATACGACCGGCATTTTTGCCGGATTCGCGTTGATCAAGGAGATCGGCCCGGTAATTACGGCGTTGCTGTTTGCCGGACGTGCAGGCACGGCGCTCGCATCTGAAATTGGCCTGATGAAGGCGACGGACCAGTTGTCGGCCATGGAGATGATGGCCGTCGATCCGCTGAAATACGTCGCGGTGCCACGTTTTCTCGGTGGTGTCATTTCCGTGCCATTGCTGACCGCGATATTCACGACAATCGGACTGCTCGGATCCCATCTCGTTGCCGTCGAGCTTATGGGTGTCGACGTCGGGGCATACTGGCAGCAGTTGCAGAGCGTGCTCGACATGGAAGATGTGCACGAGGGCATCATCAAGAGCGTCGTCTTCGGTTTTGCCGCGAGCCTGATCGCCGTGTGGGAAGGGTATAATTCCGTGCCAACGGCCGAGGGTGTGGGCAGGGCAACCACACGGACCGTCGTCGTCACGGCAATCGCGGTCCTGTTCTTTGATTTCATGATTACGGCATTGATCCTGTGAGGTAACACGATGCAGCAGACAAGCACGATCGAAATTGGCACAGGTCTTTTTGCTTTGCTCGGACTGGGTGCGCTCTTTTTCCTGACGACCCAGACGACCGGGAACAAAGACTTTGACGTTGCCGACACCTTTGAAGTGACGGCGCGTTTCGAGAACGTCGGCAGCCTCAAGAAGCGGGCTCCCGTGTCGATGTCGGGCGTGACGATTGGCCGCGTTACGGGTATCGACTTCGATCCGGTGGCACTCGAAGCTGTCGTGACATTTGTTATCGATAGCCGCTACGACGAAATCCCGGACGATTCGGATGCCAGCATTCTGACGGCAGGTCTCCTGGGCAGCCAGTACATCGGGCTGCAGGCGGGCGGCTCTCCCATGTATCTCGAGGACGGAAGTGAGATCTATTTCACACAATCTGCGGTCATTCTGGAGAATCTTGTAGGGAAATTTTTGCTCGGCAGCGGGTCAGATAAAGAAGACAAGGACGAAGACTAAGGATGCAGGAGTACATGCGGATGAGACATATTATTCTGGCGGTTTTCGTGTCCGTTCTGGCGGTGTTTCCGGCAGATGCGCGCTCGGCTGATCCGGATGTTCTCATCAGGGAAGCCGTCGAGTTACTCGAGGATGGTCTGGACGGGCGCCGTGATGAACTGAGAGCGGACAAGGATGCGCTGTATGAGTTTATCGACGGTATCCTGTTGCCGAGATTCGAACGCCGCTTTGCCGCGATGATGGTGCTCGGCAAGCATTGGAAGACGGCAAGCGATGATCAGCGCAGCCGCTTCATCGACGCCTTCTACTCGACGCTTCTGCAGCGTTACGCCGAAGGTATTCTCGAGTTCGACACCAATCGCGTAGAGATCCTGCCATTTCGCGGCGACACCGAGGGGAAATATTCAACGGTCAAGACGCGCGTGAAACTCGACGATGGAACGGACGTGCCCGTGCACTATGACCTCGTCAATGGCAAAGACGGATGGCGCATGTTCAACGTAAAGATCGAGGGCGTGTCCTACGTCGTCAATTTCCGCAAGGAATTCGAGGCCGAGATTGAGGCATCGAGCCTGGCGGCGGTGATCGAACGGCTCGAGGACGAGGCCGGTATCGCTCGTGATGAGTGACTTCGAATTACGAGATGAAGGCAACGGCCGCTTCGCACTGAACGGAGCGATGTCATTCGAAACGGTCGACCGAATTCTCCGCGCCAGTGCGGAATCGTTCCAAAGCTGCGACAACGTCGAGGTGGATTTCAGCGGCGTCACCGATGCGGATTCCGCCGGACTGGCCTTGTTGATTGAATGGAAAAGTTGGGATGCCGGGATTCGATTCACTGCGCTACCGCGCAGCATCACGGCTATCGCCCGGACAGCGGACGTCGAACACCTTCTCTGATCCGAACTTTTATTCTTCCGTTTCCGGTTGTTCTTCGAAAAACTCGTCGAACATATCGTCTTCGAGCATCTCGTCCAGATCTTCGGAGGGCGGGTCGCCGTCGTAGACCCTGAATTCGCGATTCTGGCGGTAGGACTCGCGCAGAGCGATATAGGGATCGTTGGACTTCTCGATAAAACTCTCGGCCGCGAGCAGCCTCAAGCGGGTGTCCGTCGTGCGAAAGAAATACAGTTTGTCGCGCACCGACGATTTCAGATGCGGGTTGATGTCTGAATAGTAGTCCACGGGCAGGGCAATCGCGTCGAGCGTTGAGCTCGGACCGAAGAACGGCAGCACGAGGTACGGGCCCTCGGGGGCGCCCCAGACAGCAAGAGTTTCGCCAAAAGATTCGTCATAACGTTCCATGCCGCCTGCCGATGCGATATCGAAAATGCCGCCGATACCGAGCGTGCTGTTGAACAGAAAGCGACCCAGTTCATTGAAACCGCGTTTGGGCTTGCCTTGCAGGAAGTTATTGAGCGCTGACCGGGGCGTGGTCAGGTTCGCGAAGATGTTGGCGAAGCCGCGCCTGACCGGCTTGGGAGCCGCCGCCTTATAACCCTTGGCCAAAGGCTTGAACAAAACATTGTCCATGGCCTCGTTCATGCGATACATCTTGCGGTTGAACGATTCGAAAGGATCGTAGGGATCCGAATCGCCGTCTTTCGCATTGTTGCCGGCGCATCCCATCGCGCCGAGGCAGAGCAGGCAAACCAGGATATTGACAGCGCGATGATTCAAGTTTGCGTTTCCCCCGAGACGTTCGCGGCTCAGCGCCTGGTGCTGGCAATCGTTCCCGCACCGCGGCTCGATTGCAATTGTTTCAGCTGCTCTTCGGTCATGAACTCGCGAATGAAGTCGATACGAGCCTCGAAGCGAATTCGCTGGATTTCCTGTAATTCGGGAAGCTGCAGCGCCCGGCGCAAAAAGTTGATGCCACCCACGAGGTCACCAATCATGAGCCGGTATTCGGACAGATAATAAAGGGATTCGGCCGTGTCGCCAGCTTCATTTGCTGCTCTTGCGATCAGCCTGACCTGTTCGGGCGTCGGCGGAACATTGTTCAGCAGGTCCAGCAGCATTTTGTGCGCTTCGTCAGCCCTGCCGAGTTGCAGCAGCAGCTCGCCATACTCGATCACGAGCGGCACGTTGCGTGGAAACAGCTCCAGCGCTCTGTCCAGGGTCGCCTTGCCCTTGGCGTAGTCCTCAAGGGCGAGCTGAGCCTGCCCCAGCCCAATGTGATAGGCGATGACTTTTTTGTCCTTGCCGGCGAGTTCCTCGAATATCCCATTCGCTTCCACATGGCGTCCCGCCCGCTGGTAGGCGACGGCTCGGCCGTATTTCTCGATGTCCGTCTGGTTCTCAAAGTCGCGCTGCTCGTAGTAAGCGACAGCCTGCTCGGGCGTATCGAAGCGGGCTACGATCATGCGTGCGCGTGAAACCCCGTAGTTTGTCGAGTCCGTGTTTTGTTGCCTGGGGAAGGTACGCGCCCGATTGCGCGCCTCGGCTATTCTCGCTGTCGTCACCGGGTGGGTGCGCAGAAAGTCCGGTATGCGCAATTCCGGGGAGGTCGTGTTCAGCCGGGACATCACCTCGAAAAACGAGGCCATCCCGTGCGGATCGAAGCCGGCGTCCGATAACGCGCCGATACCGACGCGGTCCGCCTCATACTCGTTGCTGCGCGTGAAGTTGATCTGCTGCTGTGCGGCCGTCCCCTGGGCGATCGCCATGGCGCCCTGAACCGCATCGCCGCCGGCACCTGCAGCGCCCAGGATCAGGGCGCCGAGCATCAGGGCGGTTGTCAGGATGCTTTGCCGGCTATTCGCATGGATCGCGCGCGCGATATGGCGCTGGGTAACGTGAGCGATTTCGTGCGCGATGACGCCGGCGAGTTCGTCCTCGCTGCGCGTTGCCTCGATCAGACCCGTATGAACGCCGATGTAACCACCCGGCAACGCGAAGGCGTTGACGTTGGGGTCGTCGACGACAAAAAAAGAGAATTTGTGATCGCCGTCATTCGTCTGTGCGGCAATCCGATGCCCGATATCGTTGATGTACTCGTTGATCTGCGGGTCTTCGACGATGACGCCCTGATTGCGGATCTGCTGCATGATCGCCCGGCCGAGCTGAGCCTCGGTCGACTTGGACAGGATCGCGTCGGCGGGGCTGCCCATGTCAGGCAGTTGCACGCCGTCAGCACCGGCGCCGCTGACGAACACCACGGCAGCCGCCGCAAGTGACAACAAAGCGCGCCTCAGATATAGAAAAAACCCCATACGCAATCCGACCGGAAGAATCAGCTTCCGTTCAACATGATAACGCGTTCGAGGACCTCGTCGGCGTGGCCTTTTACCTTAACCTTGCGCCATTCCTCGCGCAGCTTGCCGTCCGGGCCGATCAGGAAAGTGCTGCGCACTACGCCCATGAATTTCCGCCCGTACAGGGACTTTTCGCGGATGACGTCGAATTGGCTGCAAACCTTCTCGTCCGGATCCGACAGCAGGTCGAAAGGAAACTTCTGCTTGGCCTTGAACTTCTCGTGCGAAGCGATGCTGTCCCGCGAGATGCCGAAAATAACCGTATTTTGCTTTTTGAATTTCGCATTCAGAGCCTTGAAATCGAGACCTTCCTGGGTGCATCCCGGGGTGCTGTCCTTGGGATAGAAGTACAGCACGACGTTCTGGCCGCGCAGGTCTTTCAGCCGGACACTCTTGCCGCCTGTCGCTTCGAGATGAAAGTCTTTGGCGACGCGATTCATCGTGGGTCCGCTCAATGGATTCTCCCTGCTTCGGTGCGGTTACTCGGCCTCTATACGGCCGTCGAGATTCAGGTTGTCGCACAGGTCATAGAAGTCGTCACGGAACTGCGCGAGATGGATCGACGAGGGTACGTTGACAGCCATCTGCACGTGATACATCGGCGCGCCCGTGTGAGCGGCGGCATAGCTGCTCGTGATGACATCGGATATTTCAACGTCGTGAGTGGTAAAAAAATTGGCGAGGTTGAATACGATGCCTTCGTGATCGAGGCTGATGACGTCGACCGCGTAGGGAACCCGGTCCTCGCGCGGCTTGCGCGCGTCGGTCTTGCGGATCGTAAACGTCAGATCGTCGTTCTCGTCCAGCTTTTCGAGTTCAAGCTCCAGCTTCCCAAGCGTATGCCAGTTGCCTGACACGAGCATGAGCATTGCGAACTCCGAGCCAAGCGTCGTCATGCGGCTCTCCTCGATATTGCCGCCGCAACCAAGGATGACCCTGGTGATATCTTGCACGACACCAGTTCGGTCCGAGCCAATTGCTGAAATAACAATAAGTTGTGACATTTATCTAGAAAAAATCTTTGTTAACAGCGGCCTGTCTTGCCAGCGCCGGACATGAACAGTAACATCGCCGCCTCATTTGAGGCGAGGACTTGTCGTGTTCCAAGGTTCCCTGGTCGCCCTGGTGACGCCGTTCGATGACAACAATCGGGTCGATTACGCGGCTTTAAAGGGTTTGATCGAGTTTCATGTCGTTGCAGGTACCGACGGGCTGGTTATCGCCGGTACCACAGGCGAGGCTGCCACGCTGACCCGGGAGGAGCATGTTGACCTGATTCGCCGGGCCGTCGAAATAGTTGACGGGCGAATGCCGGTCATCGCCGGCACCGGCTCGAACTCCACGCAACAGACCATCGAACTCTCACTCGAGGTCGCCGACTGCGGTATCGATGGTTACCTGACCGTCGTGCCTTACTACAACAAGCCGATGCAGGAGGGCATGTATCAGCATTTCACGGCAATTGCCGACGCTGTGCAAAAGCCGGTAATGCTGTATAACGTGCCGGGCCGAACGGTCGCCGACATGCAGCCGGAGACGGTTGCGAGGCTCGCTCGGCACGGGAATATCGTCGCGATCAAGGAGGCGACCGGTGACATCGACCGCCTTCGTGCCATGCAGACCCTTATTGACGATGAGTTCGGCTATTTCAGTGGTGATGACTTCACTGCCCTGGCGTTTCTCGAGACTGGCGGGCACGGCATCGTCACGGTCAGCGGTAACGTAGTGCCGAAGGCTATTACGACTTTGTGTAAACTGGTGCGTTCGGGACAACTCGACGAGGCGAGGGCATTGGACACTAGTTTGCAGCCATTGAACGATGCGTTATTCGTGGAGTCGAACCCGATTCCTGTCAAATGGGCATTGCATGAAATGGGCCTGATACCGCAAAACCTGCGACTGCCTCTGACCTGCCTGGACAAGCAGTATCATCAGCAGATGCGGGCCGCTTTGTCGCAAGCCGGTGTCAATCTGGAGAATGTGGCATGAAATGGTTACACCTTGTCATGGTCACTGCGCTATTCGCCGTGACGGCTTGCCGCGGCGGCGGTGACATCAAGGAAAAATGCAAGGGACCGACGGACTACCTTAGCGCCGCTGCGGCGCCTCGGGTGAAAGCGCCTGAGGACCTCGACGAACTTGACGAACTCAGGGAGTTGCCAGTGCCCGAAGTATCGCCGCAGGATCCGTGGACCCCGGAAAACGGCTGCCTCGATTTGCCACCCGATATTGGCGAAAATTGAGCCGAGGGCGTTCGCGCCGATTACAATCTGAATTCCGGAGAGGTGGCTGAGTGGTTTAAGGTGCTCGCCTGGAAAGCGAGTGTACGGTGATACCGTACCGCGGGTTCAAATCCCGCCCTCTCCGCCACTTACTTCTTGATTTCAATAAGTTAGAAGCTTTTTTAGATAGTCCTACCATCAGAACCATCAAAATATCGCGCATCATTGGCTGGCAGGGCGATTTCGCGCTATTGGCCGCTTACCGAAAAGAGCGGTCAGTCGAATGGCCGCCTTAGGGGGAACTCCGACGGGCTGCTTCCGGCCAATAACGGCCGGTCGTATTTAACGCAACGCGGCATCCTAGAGTGACCCTAGTTCTTCAGAAATGTCTATGATTATGGTTTGCATCGCAGCCTCCGCCTCATCGAAGTGAGTAAGAAGGTGAGTGACGTTAGCAATCTCGGTTCTCAATAGAGCCAGCACCTTCCTAGACCCAAAGGCCTCAGCAAGATCTGCCTCTGTGCCATTAATTGCGGAATGAACCCCTGCGATGCCGAACTCCGCGAATGCGGGACGAATTTGGTGGATCACGAAGTCCCGCCGGGTTTGTTCGTCAAGGATGAGATCGCTGACGACCGAGTCCCACCCAGCTAGCCGATTTCTCAATTCAATATTTCTCACTAAGTCGATCCTTCCTGAACTGATCGTCGCGGCTAGCGCGCCCGTCGCCGGATTGTAGTGGGGCGTCCCGGCTGCTTGGAGGAATAGTGAGCCGAGATACTCGTCATTAATGGACATGTCTGTTTCTGATGCCGATATGATTTCCCGCATTGCGCCCAGATTCAGGCGGTGGATTCCGGCGGTCCTGGCAAGTACTTTCTGGTTCGCCTCAAATTCGGCGCGAAGCAAACCGAGAATCTCCCGCTCCTCCGCACGGTCTTGCACGCCGTCCCACCAGGCGTCAATCCAGAACGCCAGCAAGATGCTTACGACGATGACAATTCCTTCAGTTAGGAGGCGCCGCCACTCTAATTGGGGAAACTTGGCCATGTAGAAAGTATAGAAGACGAATGTCTGCTATGGCTCAGTACCAGCCCCAGAGTCTATCACCTGGCGAGGGGCTGGAGTCGGCCACAAGCGGACACCAATTGTCTGATCGATCTTCGGTTGCCCCACCTGACCCGAAACATCGATACGGAAATATCCATCCCATTATGCTCAGCGTGGCGGATAGGTAATTGCCAGAATTGACAAATCGTCAGTTCAGTAGCCGGATGTACCAAACTGGGTGCGCGCCAGCGGCATGAAGATGTATCCGAAGTACGACAACTTATCTGTCAGGACCACATTGAATGCGCAAGATACCCGGTTAACAACCCAAAGAACCTAAGGAGGGGGGAAATGTCGAAACTCAAGCTTTCACTTTTATTTGTCATAATGTCGGCTATCAGCATCCCCGCAATGGCCGGTGAAGCAGTTGTCAAACGCGTCCCAGCGGGCGCCGTGGCGTTTCATTTCGTGCTCGACCTGACAGTCGTGCCAGGACCACCGGAACTAGTCGGTTATATGGGGTTCATCGAGGGCATCGACGGGTCGCTTTTTAATGGTGCACCCTCGAAAGACACCGCCCATTTTACACTTCGCCTTACCAAGGGAGGCCAGCCGTCATTTGGCCTGCCCGTTGAACCGGATCCCGAGTTAAGCGTATCCATAATCCCGCCGGGCGCCCAGTTCACGGTCTACTTCAACGCCAACCCCACCGCCCGTAACTGGAGCGATGCAGCCACGTTTGCGCAAGGGGTGCCCATTGCCGTGTTCGAGGAGTCCGCGCTCCTGAATGGCAGTCTCAATTGGTTTTCGAGCAGGTTAATCGACAGTACGCCGATCTATTTCAATGACCAGAGGATCGACTTCAAGAAGCTCGTGCCCGACGGCATCACGATCATCAACTTTGGCGGCGGCTTTCGTTTTCGACCGTACAACAACACTGTTGGCAGTTCAGTTGCGGCGACGGCACTCGCCATCGGCGGAAACCTGAGAGGCAAGTAAGACGGCTGGGCGTCACTCGCCGAGTTATTTGCACTCTTGACACATCTTGTATCCGCCCTGCGACTCGTAGGGCGGAGCAGCAGCACGTCCGCTATGGGTCAGTTCCAGCCTCTGAGTGTATCAGAGCGCCAGAGGCTGCTATCGGCCAGAAGCAGTCATTGAAATCGGCGCTGGAAGCTAATTTCTCGTATGTTCACGCAATAATGCAAGATTGCGCTTTAGAGTTTCTCGTACATCAGCCAATTGTATTTGGTAGGAATACAAAAGGTTGAGTAGGTGACGCTGATTGGCTACCCACTCATCATCAGCAATAGCGGCGCGAGAAAACTCACCCGATTCCATGCCGTACGACCAGTAGTCGTCTTCCATCGCTTCGTATGAAAATCTCTCACCAGATTTCTGGGCGACCCTTGCCGAAAGGCTTCTATCCTTGAGCGTGCCTAACTCACGTAGGGCAGCCTGCTCTGCGTCAAGTTCCTCCAGTACAGTGCGCCACGACGCAATTGCCATCCTCAGGTCTCTGTTATCGATATTCTGAACGCCGTCGACCAAAATTGTGCTAAGCGCCCCATCAGATGATTTAAAGGTGCTCCACTCATAACCATCAAATAACGCCGCCGCCTCTTGGTTGGACAAGTCTGCTACGCCGTCATCATGGGCATTGATGATTCGAGCGATTGCGATTTTGGCCCGATCCAGCATATCGATGTGCGCATCAATGCGCTCCAGCTCCGTAGTCCACTCGTCCTCCAATGCTGCGAGAAGTTGATCGGTTCTGGAACTTTCAATTCTGTCGTTTAACCAAGAGTCTGCCGCCAATGCGATCGATACGCCGACGACAATGAGAAAAACATCAATGGCTGCTCGTCGCCAGTTTAGTGCGAGTACGTTCACCTCGGCCATAGCTACTTTTCTCTAGACAATTCGGAACTAATTTGGGCGAAAGACGATTGACGCCCTACGGCTGCTTTGGGTCATTACCAGCCCCTGAGTCTATCACCGCCTGACCGGCTGGTTTCGGCCAAAAGCAGACATTCGTTTTCCGGAGCCGACCTGAACATCAGGCTGACTGGCTAGCGCACGATATGCCAATTGGTCTGCCGACCCGCAAGATAGTGCACGGTCTCACCATCGAAACAGGCGCTTTGCTCGAG